>Ga0210384_10001974_pt1 | contig 26162 bp, 21 predicted proteins | sample IncBWH2MmetaG_FD_160574 | JGI IMG/M metagenome (GOLD analysis project Ga0210384, IMG submission 160574) | Forest soil microbial communities from Barre Woods Harvard Forest LTER site, Petersham, Massachusetts, United States - Inc-BW-H-2-M | ecosystem: Environmental > Terrestrial > Soil >...
ATCCAGCCTGCGCTGGGTTCTCGGTGTTGGCTTTCTAGTGGCCACGGGTGCCATCTACACCACCGCTTCGGATTTGAACTTACTTCTCGCTGGCGAAAAAGAAGCCATGCATCTCGGTGTGGATGTTCGTCGCGTGCGCCTTGTAGTTTACATCGCTGCGTCCATTCTTACCGGCCTCGCCGTTTCCGTCAGCGGCGCCATTGGCTACGTTGGCTTGCTTGTTCCCCACGTCATGCGTCTCATTTTCGGCTCCGATCATCGCATCCTGCTTCCCACTGCTGCCTTTGGCGGCGCCATCGCTGTGGTGATTGCGGATACTCTTGCGCGTACCGTCGTTGCCCCATCCGAGCTTCCAGTGGGCGCCATGACCGCGCTCGTGGGCGCTCCTCTCTTCATCTATCTTCTTCGCCGGGGGATGGCGTGAGCACTCCGGCCCAATCCTCTGCGGCGTGGCCAAACCTCGGCGAAGCACCCCGCCCCGGAAATGACGTGCGCCTTAGCGTCGAACAGGTCAGCTACGCCTATTCCGCGAATCCTTCCCAGGCTCCACTGTTCACCCTTGAGGCCAACAGCTTCCAGGCCCGACCGGGCGAAATCGTCGCCATTCTCGGGCCCAACGCCAGCGGCAAATCCACTCTGCTCAAGATAATCGCCGGCGCGCTGGAACCCCTTTCAGGCCGGGTCTTGCTGGACGGTTTTGTTACTCACACACTAGCCCCGCGCGCCCGCGCGCAACGTATTGCCATGGTTCAACAGGAAAGCCCGCTGCTCTTTCCTTCTCGCGCATGGGAATTTGTCTTGCAAGGGCGTCATCCGTATGGCCGTTCCTTGCGCTTCGAGAATGAGAACGACCTCCTCATCGCTCGCAACGCACTGGCTCAGGTAGGCGCCGATCATCTCAGTGACCGCTGGATGAGTGAAATCTCGGGTGGCGAAAAGCAGCGCGTCATCCTCGCTCGCGCCCTGGCGCAGCAACCGCTTCTACTTCTGCTCGACGAGCCCACGCTGCATCTCGACATAGGCGCACAGGTCGATCTGCTCGCCACATTGCGCCGCCTGGCCGCGGAAAATCGCTACACCATCGCGGTGGTCACCCACGAACTGAATCTCGCCGCCGAATACGCCGACCAGGTTGTGCTGCTGCAAAAGGGCAAGAGTCTCCGCGTCGGCTCGCCTGCGGCTGTTTATCAGCGCGATTTGCTGGAACAGGTTTTTCATGCATCGTTAACCGTCGAGCAGGGTCCGAACGGTCGGCCTCGCGTGAATTTGTTGCCAAGTTCCTAGAGTTTTCTCGTTAACCCCGGCGCCGCGTCTTTTGTCGCGGCATTTTGCAACCACCAGCGGGCTCCGCGCCCCTCACCATCACCGCGAACTTCGTGCTCGGGAAGACGGGCAACCTAGTCGGGTTGCACTTGTTCCGCCCTCGATTCAAGTCGAGGAGGAACCAAGAAAGCCGTCGCCGACGCGCGACTGTACGGCGGAATCGAGACTGCGCAAGTCACTGCGGCGAAAAGTTTGGCTCACCACAGAAAGCCAGGCGTCGTCGCGGGAAGGCCGCGCACAGGCCCGCAATTCGGGCCAAATTCACCCGCCAAGCCAGGAGACCGGCGAAGTTCGCAGCCCGTGCGCACATGAACGTACAGGCCAACCTTCAAGCTCCCACGCGTGCGGGAGTGGAGGACAAAATGAAACCAACGATTCACCGTCTTACCTTTCTTTCTTTTTTGGTCTTAATCCTAATTTCTTACGCGCAGGCCAAGTCCAACTCCTCCAATGCCCAGATATCCGGTCAAGTCACTGATCCCTCAGGTTACAGCATCGCATCCGTTCGCATAATCGCGCAGCCGCAGGCAACTCATTCGCCGCAAATACAAGAGACCACCTCCACATCCGACGGAACCTACTCTCTGTCCCTCCCACCCGGTAGTTATCATGTTCGTTTTGAACATTCTGGCTTTGTGCCGCGTGAGCTGACACTACAAGTGACTCCAGCCGAGTTCCGCAAACTCGACTTGCGCCTGGAAGTCTCACAGCTCTCCGAAAACGTCATCGTCACTGCCAACGCGCAGCCTCTCGAAGTAAGCCAAACTCCGGCTCCCGTCGATCTCATCGGGCGTGAGGAAATCGGTCAGCGTCAAACGGTGCTTCTGCCGGACTTGTTGGCGACACAGCCGGGGATTGCCATCACCCGCACCGGTACGGTCGGTGGGCTGACTACTGTTTTTGTCGATGGTGGAAATTCCAGCTTTGCGAAAGTGCTCGTCGACGGAACGCCGATTAATCTCCCCGGCGGCGACGTTGACTTTTCCAACCTTATGCTTGACAACGTCGATAAAGTCGAAATCGCGCATGGCGCCGAAAGCGCCTTGTACGGAACAGATGCAATGTCTGGCGTCATTCAGATTTTCACGCATCGCGGAACGACGCGGATTCCCGAAGCGAATCTCTTCGCGGAAGGTGGAAGCTTTTCCTCGGTACGCGGCGGCGCGCAATTTAGCGGCGCGTTCGCTGGCTTCGACTATTCCGCATCCGGCTCTTATTTCCATACCGACGGGCAAGGCGTGAACGACGCGGATTTGATTCGCTCCTACACTGGAAACGTTGGCTACAGTTTTTCGGACAGCAATCAAATTCGAGTCAGCGTGCGGAGCAACTCGAGTTTCGCCGGTACGCCAGGACAAACCCTGCTCCTGCCACCCGATCCCTCTGCCTTTTATGATCTGCAACAACTGTCTGCGAATCTCTCCTGGAGCTTCCATACCAGCGCACATTGGAGCCAACGGGTTTCAGCCACCGAAGCTCGATATTTTAGTAATAGCGGCTTCCCCCCTTTCGGCAACGCCCTCAACCAGGCGAATCGTGCCGGGGGCTGGGCGCAATCCACGTACAGCTTCCGCCAAGGTGCGCTGACGGCCGGATACCACTACGAAGTCGAGAACGCCACCTCTTCCGGCTTCGGGTTCGTCCATGGCCACAGGAATAATCAGGGCGGATTCCTGGATGGTCGCTGGTCTCCGATTTCGCGCCTTACGCTCAGCGCTGGGGCTCGCGCGGAAGCCAACACCAGCTTCGGTACGCGCGTTGTGCCCCGTGCTGGCGCAGTATTCGGGGTGCGATACGCCAAAGGATTTTGGGGCGACACGCGGGCCCGCGTCAGCTACGGCCAAGGCATCGAGGAGCCCACGATCCTTGAGTCCTTCAACACCGACCCTTGCAGCCTCGGCAATCCCAACTTACGCCCGCAGCGCAGCCAAACCGTTAATGTTGGCGTCGATCAGTACCTGGCTGATGATCGCTTTCGCATCTCCGCAACCTACTTCGCAGACCGCTTCCGCGACCTAATCGCGTTCGTCGTGGTCCCGCAAGCCGGATGCCCTTTTGGCGATACCCAAGTCCTCAACACGGATCTCTCTCGAGCCCGCGGCGTGAATTTCAGCGCCGCCATGCGCCTGCTGCACTGGCTTTCATTGAACGGGAACTACTCCCTCGATGACACGCGAGTGTTGCGAAGTTCAACCGCTTCCACCGGCTTTCAGGTTCCTGGCCAACATCTGCTGCGTCGTCCGGTGAATTCGGGCAACGTTTGGCTCAACGCGAACTACGATGGGATCAACTTCAACGTGAATGCCTATTTCACTGGCGCCCGCACCGACAGCGATTTTGATGGCCTGGGTCTTACGCGCAATCCTGGCTACGCGCGCTTCGACATCGCCAGCAGCTACAACTTCGGCCGGGGCATCTCGGTCTATGCCCGCACCACCAACCTCTTCGACAAGCAATATCAAGATGCCATTGGCTTTCCGGCTCTCGGCCGCGACGTTCGGGTCGGCATGGACTATCGCTTCGGCGGCAAAAACTGAGGCGCCTGCTTCTCTCGATCGCGAGGTACACCCGACATGTCTCAACACATCCTCTTTTGCTGGTCCGGCGGCAAAGACAGCGCCATGGCCCTGCATACGCTCTTGCAGCGCAACGATGTGCACATCGCCGCCCTGCTGACCACCGTAACCGAAACCTACGACCGCATCAGCATGCACGGCGTTCGCCGCGAACTGCTTGTGCAGCAAGCCCAATCCATCGGCTTGCCATTGCATGAAGTCCGCATTCCTCCGCAATGCGTGAATCCCATTTACGAAGCTCGCATGGAAGAGGCCCTGCGCGTCCATTACGCCGCCGGCGTCCGCACCGTCGCCTTCGGCGACATCTTCCTCGAAGATCTCCGCGCCTACCGTGAAAAAAATCTAGCGCGCATCGGCATGACCGCGCTCTTTCCCATCTGGAAGCGCGACACCCGCGAATTAATCCGCAGCTTTCACGCTGCCAAGTTTCGCGCCCTCACCGCCTGCGTCGATCCCAAAGTTCTCAATCGCAGTTTCGCCGGCCGCGAGCTGGACCCCGCCTTCTTCCGCGACCTGCCCGCCACAGTCGATCCTTGCGGCGAAAACGGTGAATTCCACACGTTCGTATTCGATGGTCCCATCTTCCGCAACCTCATTCCGGCAACCGTAGGAGAAGTGATGGAGCGCGATTCGTTCATCTACGCTGACATATTGCCCAACCAACGAGTGAAGCGAGCAACCACGTAGCACGGGCTTCAGCCTGTGCGGCCGTACCGTTATCGAAAAAGGAGCCACAAATGGATCTCAAAAAGCTTGCAAGCGAAAACAAACCTGCCGTCTTTCGCACCATCCTAGTCTTCACTCTGATCCTCCTGGCCGCAGCGCTGCGCCTCGCGCCTCACCCCTGGAACTTCACTCCGATAGGAGCCATCGCTCTCTTCTCCGGGGCCACAGTACGCCACCGTCGCATGGCATTCCTGTTTCCGGTGCTGGTAATGCTCGCGACTGATGCCATCATCGGCTTCAACACGTTGAGCCCGCTTATTTACGCCAGCTTTCTGCTGAGCGTCCTGATCGGGCGCTTGTTGAATCAGAAGCGCAATGTCTCGCGCATCGCGGGCGCGACATTCCTCGGCTCCGTGCAATTTTTCTTGATTACAAACTTCGGCGTCTGGGCCTTTCTGGGCACTTACCCGCGCACCGCCGCCGGGCTCGCTGCGTGTTACATTGCCGGCGTGCCGCTGTTCTGGAACACCCTCACAGGCGATGCGGTCTACACCGCCCTGCTCTTCGGCGCCTTCGCGATGGCCGAGCATCTGACGCCAAGGCTCCGCGTAGGGGCGGAACACGCTCTGTCCAGCATGCCGAGCCTCGACCGCGAGGAGCGATGAACTCTATAGCGACAGAGAAGCTTCAACCGACACGTCAAATTAAGCGCGTGTGCGTGTTTTGCGGATCGAGCACCGGAGCTCGCGCAGCGTACGGCGAGGCCGCTGCACGACTCGGCCGCGAGCTCGCAAATTCCGGCGTCGCGCTGGTGTTCGGCGGCGGCCGTGTGGGCCTTATGGGCATACTAGCGGACTCCGTATTGGGCGGCGGCGGCCAAGCCATCGGCGTGATGCCGCGTTCGTTAGTGGAAAAAGAAATCGCGCATACGTCGCTTACCGAATTGCACGTCGTCGAATCCATGCACCAGCGCAAAGCGCTGATGGCCGACCTCTCGGATGCCTTCCTCCTGCTGCCGGGCGGATTCGGCAGTTGGGAAGAATTCTGCGAAATCGTGACCTGGCTGCAGCTGGGTATACATCGCAAGCCCTGCGCCATTCTGAATGTGGCCGGATACTACAATAGTCTGCTGTCGCTGGCCGATCACGCTTCGAGCGAAGGATTTCTCCGCCCGGCGCATCATAAAATGATCATCGTCGAAGACGATCCGCACGCCGTGCTTTCTCAATTGGCCCGTGTTTCGATTCCTTCCGAAGTTAAGTGGGTCATCGAACCGGAACGATGAATGAAACAACGAACGAAACAATCCAAAACCTCGAAGGCAACTGGCCTCGCGCCGGAGTCGGCGTCCTCCTGATCGACGAATTTGGCCGGGTGCTGTTAACGCTGTGCAAGCTCCCACCCGAGGCTGGTTGCTGGAGTATTTTGGGCGGCAAGGTGGATTTCTTAGAGCCTCTGGAAGCCTGCGCAATCCGCGAAGCACATGAAGAAGCCGGAGTCGAAATCGCCATCGAACGCCTTCTGTGCGTCACCGATCATCGGCTGCCTCGAGAAGGCCAGCACTGGGTATCTCCGGCATTCCTCGGGCGCATCGTGAGGGGTAACGCGAGGAATTGCGAGCCGCACAAGACGCGCGAGGTCCGCTGGTTTTCGCTCGACCAATTGCCTGCAAATCTGACCATGACCGCCCACAACGCCGTTTATGCGTACTCCCGGACCCTCTCGCAACGCAGAGTAGACGGGTCCGTCGGCCGAGACACGCCGCCGCGTTCTTGAGACGCGCCGATACTCCCCAGCGGTCCGCTTCGCGCAACGGCGAGTCTAAATATCGTAGACAATCGTGCCGCTGCTTGTTTAACGTATCAGGGTGGCTGCCCAGGGGCCGGGGTCTATCAACGAGACGAGGAAAAACATGAAGAGGCTATTGCTGGTTGCCCTGTTGGCGATTGTTCCTGTGGGCGCTGTACAGGGGCAAGACAACCCTGCGATTGCGTTGCAAACGGATGGAAATGTGGCGGCGGACTTTGCAAGCACCTCAGCCGCGACCGCGGATGCGCCTTCGCACGCCGAATCCGGGACCCTTGCCGAACGTAGCGAAGCTTTTCCTGCGGCTCCCAATCCAAAGTTCGTGTATGGCAGCCGCGATGATTATCGCTGGCAACTTGCCCTCGGCATTTCGCTGCTAAGATTTCGATCGTCGTTTTTCTACGCGACGGGCGTCGGGACCAATACTTCAATCACCTATTTCACGAACGAATGGTTTGCCGTTGAGGGCAATGCCAATACTTCCTTCGCGCCCACGATCTACTCGAATGAGCACGTGAAAGTGTTTAGTTATGGCGCCGGTCCCAAAATCGCGTGGCGGGCCCGGAAGTTGGAGCCTTGGGCGCATCTCATTGCGGGGGGAATACACGTCCTGCCGCAAACCGCGGGACACAGCCAGAATGGCTTGGCCCTTCAAGTAGGTGGAGGAGTGGATTACCGTTTCTACCCCCACCTCTCCGCGCGCGCGGAAGTCGATTGGGTAAAAACGCACGTGTTAGGCCAGTGGGGCAACAGCGCTCAGGCAGCCATAGACGTCGTTCTGCACTTCTAATCAGTCGAACTAATCAGTTGACCTAATTTCTACCAGATATTACAGACTTGTGCGCGCACCATGGCGTCGCCCTTCTTGCAGCCGAACGCCTTTGCAAATTCAGCCATGTTGGAAAGCGGGCCATTAGCTCGAAACTTCGGCAATGGATGAGGATCCGTGTTGGTCTGCAGGCGCGCCAGTTCGGGGCGAACGTTGACCGCCCAATTTTCCGCGTAGCCCAGAAAAAAACGCTGTTCGGGGGTGAAGCCGTTGGCATCCTTTTCGACCGGTTGACCGTGCGGCGATTTCTGGAACGCCGCGTAGGCCAGCTTCAATCCGCCCAGGTCCGCGATGCTCTCACCCTCGACTAACTTCCCGTTTTCGTGCAAGCCTTTCTCGACTTCATAGCCATCGAACTGTTTCACAACGCATTCCCCGCGTTCCTGAAAATTCTTCATGTCCTCGGGAGTCCACCAGTTCTTAAGATTGCCGTGGGGATCGAACTGTGCGCCCTGGTCATCGAAGCCATGTGTGATTTCGTGGCCGATCACTGCGCCAATGCCGCCATAGTTGTAGGCGTCGTCACGCTTGGGGTCGTAGAAGGGTGGCTGAAGAATGCCGGCTGGGAAAACAATTTCGTTGAGCTGCGGGTTATCGTAGGCGTCCACGGTGGGAGGTGTTTCGCCCCACTCGCCACGGTCGACCGGCTTGCCTATTTTTGCGAGGTCTCGCGCGTTCTCAAATTGCGCGGAACGAAAAACATTGCCTACATAGGGACCACGATCGATTTTCAGAGCGGAGTAATCGCGCCATTTGTCGGGATAGCCGATTTTGATAGTAAAGGCTTCCAGTTTTTCGATGGCTCCTTTGCGAGTGGCCGGGCTCATCCACGGCAAGGTTTGCAAATCATCGCGCAGTGCCGCGAGCAGATTGTGTACTAGCTCCAGTGCTCGCGCTTTTGCTTCCGGCGGGAAATATTTCTGAACATAAACCTGACCGAGTGCCTCGCCCAACTGCTGGTCCGCCGCGCTCGTGCAGCGCTTCCAGCGAGGCCGAATTTCCTTGGAGCCGGTCAGAATGCGGCCGTTAAACGCGAAGTTTTCCTGAACGAATGGATCAGAGAGAAGCGCGGCAGAGCGATTGATGAGCTGCCAGCGATAATAGGTCTTCCAGTCGGCCAGGGGCACGGTGGTTAGCATGCCATCGAGTGTCCGGAAGAACTCGGGTTGCCCGATGTTGATCTCAGTGAGCCGGGGACTGCCAACCGAGCGAAAGTAAGCGTCCCAGGAAAGATGCGGTGTCAAGGCCTGGGCGTCGCCAACGCTCATCTTGTGGTAGATTTTCTCGGGGTCGCGGCGTTCCACATTGGTCATCGATGCTTTGGCCAACGAGGTCTCAATTCTAAGGATGGTGCCCGCTTCCACGTTGGCTTTCTCTTGCGTGTCACCCGCCAGCACCAGCAGCTTGCCGATGTGCTCCGCGAATTGCTGGCGTAGTTTCTTAGATTCGTCGTCATCGCGGGTGTAGTAGTCGCGGTCTGGAAGGGTCAGCCCACCCTGGTTCGCTTCTCCGATGACCTTAGAGCTGTCCTTGAAATCCTGGTCGGAACCGAAATTGAAAAGCACACCGACACCTTTCGTTTGTAAACGCGCGCCCGTATCGATCAAACCGGCAGTGTCGGTGATTGCGGTGATAGCGGACAACTCTGCGTCAATCGGCTTTAATCCTTGCGCATCGATTTCTTTCGTATCCATGCAGCTTGCGTAGAAGTCACCGATTTTCTGGTCGTTCGAGCCGGGGCTAGCGGTGTTCGCCGCCGCTCTTTCCAGGATGCCGCGCAAGGCCTCTTGATTTTTGTCGGCGAGGGTAATGAAGCTGCCCCAAACAGGATATTCGGCGGGAATGGGATTGTTCTTTAGCCAGCCGCCTACCGCGAATTGATAAAAGTCGTCGCAAGGTTTGCAAGTGCGGTCGAGATTGGCAACGTCAAAGCCGTGCGATGTTACTCGGTCCGCGGCCATCAGGCGCCGGCCTCCGGTGAGGACCATAAAGAGCGACGCAATGATTGCGAGAAGTAAGAGCAGCGTTGCGGAAATGCGGCGCGCGGCCATATTTGCCCCTTTCAAAATGGGAAGTTTCAGGACGCCGTGATGCAGCTAGCGCGGAAGCACACTACATCCTAATGATAGGTTGGACGCAGGACCAGCGAAAATGAAAGTCGCGAAACGAACGCTACGCTAGCAGTGCCCGAAGCCAACTCAGTGAAATAGAGTCGCGTAGAAGATGTTATGTCCGCCGCGCAGATCGCGCCCGTAAATCAGAACCACGGTGACGCTTCCCAGCACGCGCACCTTGCATTGCGCGCCCGTGTCCCACAGCCAGCGTTGCGAGCCGAACAAGCCCGACGAATCGGTAATGCTGCCGTTGTCCAGGAAGGGACCAAGTTTCACGGCGAATATCCCATTGCTGTAAACATTCTTGTCCATCTCCCAATTGGTGAGGAAGTAGCGGCGACCGAGCGGTGCGGCGCCTTTGCGGCCGCCGGAGGTGCCCGCGTGGCCGCGCAGCCACAGGTCATTGTCGCGCTCGACGCCGAGTTGGAAAAGCTCGTCGAATGGCACGGCGCCCAGCGTGGCGCCAGCGCGAACACGCGTGCGCATCTCGAGGTCGTCGCCGCTGACGCGTGGCAGCCAATGTGCGTCCAAGGTGCCGCGAACCGCGCCAAAGGCTCCGAGATTCTCCGCGAACGTGCGGCCAGTGCGCCCCTCTGCCGATGAATCGACGGTGAAACGATGCTCGGGCAAGCGTAGCAAGGAACGATCCGCACGCAGCCAATACGCAAACGAAGTTGCGTCGGCGAAGAAGGCTTTTTCCGCCACGGAGGGGGTCCCAGGCAGATTACGGAATGAGCGGCTGGCTATTTCCGATCCGGTGCTCCAGCTCCAGCGTCCGTTTACCACCGCGCGCAACTCGACGCCGCCGGCGATGCGGCGCATATTCAAGTCGCTCGGCGCGGCGCCGCCGAATAAGGTATGGCTTAGGTTCCAGTTTTCGTTGCGGGCGTCGAAATAAATCTGCAAACGACGTGCCGGGTTGTCGAACAGCGGCGTCGACACTGTGCCGAAGGCCCGGCGCTTTTCAGAATCCCAGCGCACCAACGATGCGAAATTTATGGCGCGATGTCCGAGATCGTAGATTTCGGGATAAATGGTGGCGTAGGGCAATCCGCTTAAGAGTGCGATAGCGCCTTCCAGCTTCGAATCGCCCCATCCATTGCGTTCCGCGAGATGCAGCGTGGCGTCGAAATTGTTCCCCGCGGACGTCAGCCCGACGCGCTCGCGCGAAAAGATGCCCAGGTTTTCCAAGCGCGCATGGGTGGTGAGCAATGAATCGCCGGACAAGACCTGCGGCGCATTGAAAGCTATGGCTCGACGGAGCAGCGTTTCCTTGACTCGCGGAGCCGGCTGCACGTTGACGTTGTGCAACCTCGGCTTGTCCACGGCGTTCCAATATTTCAACGCCGCCTCCAGATTGCCTTGCAAAAAATAAATGGTACCCAGGAAATCGAGCGTATAGGTGTCCCGCGAATCCAACCGCAAAGCTGCGCGCAGATTTCGCGTTGCCGATAAATAATTGTTTTGCTTGTAATCGACGCCCGCTAGCTCGACGAGGAACCGCGGATCGTTCGGCGCCTTGCGGTGCCCGGCAACGAAGGCTCGGCGTGCCTGTTCCCAGTGTTGCTGCCTGGCCAGCGCCAACCCCCGCAGGAAATCCAGATCCGCGGTCTGGGTTTCAGGGCCTTGCGACAACTGTGCTGCTTCTTCCCACCGACCTGAGTCGAAAGCTTTTTGCGCGGCGTCCAGACGCGCGGCGTCTGGCGAAGCCTGCTGGCCAAGCGCAGGCCAGCCGAGCGCGAGCGCAAGCAAAAGAAAGATCAGTTGATAGCGGCGGGCACCGCGAGCAGCATCCAGTTTCGCGCAGCTTGCCATTCTTTCTCGAATTCCTGCCGCTCCACGCGCATAAGCTTGCCATGCGCCGGATCGTTCACGAGCACCGCTTCGCGCTCCCAATCCATCCCGGTCACCACGACATAATGAAGCGGCACTTTTGCACTGCCCGGTTGGAGGCTGACGATCAGCGGCCTGCCTTGCTCGAGGTGCTCTCGCAAATCGTTCCACTCGCCGCGAATGGCAAATTCGCGAAACCCCAATTCGCGAAAATACTGTTCCATGTCCGCCGCAAATATGCCGCGTGCCTTTCGTGAATAGAGCCGCTTCTGAATCGCAGCGGCATCCGCACGGCTGGCCGCGACCGGCGTGCCATGCGCGCTCCAGTATTGCAGCAGCATCGCGATAGCGGCCGAGCCGCAGCCGTCTTCCGCTTGTTTGACATACGGAACCTCGAGCCAAACGCCCGAGTTCCTCGTCGGCACTGCTTGGGCGAACAGCGCCGGCACAAGGGTTAGCAAGAAAACCGCGAATTCAGATGCCATCGAGTTTCTCAGGAGTGCTTCGAAGCGCGTGACTCTCAGTGCAGGACTGCCACCAGCGCGATCACCAAGATCGCGATGATAAGGATGATCAGCAAGTCGCGGTCGGACAGGCTCCCCGCCCTTCCACCGGCGAAATTTCTCTGCGCCTCGCGGGAGCGCGCCGCCAGTTTCGCCAGGTCTTCATCGCTCAGCTGACCAACGGCTTTATCTACTCTGCTGTAATCGATATTCGCGGATTTAAGCACCTGCTGTGCTTGTTCGGAGGAGAACAACTGCCGCACCGCGGCTTCGTTGACTCCGCGTGTCTCGGCAGGCCGAGTGGCGTCTAGACTCAGTTGCTGCTGCGAAACGACGTGCTTTTCCTGCGCTCGCGCCCGCGCTGGGCTCATTGCAAAGCACGCCAAAAGGATTACAGCCAGGGCCCGGCCACACCACTTCCTGCGAACGTTCATCCATCCTCCTGTAAATCCATTCGTCGGCTAGGCTGGTAAAGTCTACGGAATTACAGCGTAGGCTGACAAGAAACTTGTACACACACCGGGGACGCGGTTACACCGCCCGCGCTATCACGACAATCACCACGATAACCACAATCACGAGGATTAAGTATGCGAGCGTCTTGGCCGAGATGGCTCCCGCTACAAAATCGCTTTCCGCCTGGCGCGACCGGTCGGCTAGCTTCGCCACTTCTTCGTCACTCAATTGCCCGATGGCTTTGTCCACTCGCTGATAGTCTACGTTAGCGGATTGCAGCGCCTTCTGCCCCGCATCCGACGACAGCAGGTGCCGGATCGCATTTTCGTTTGCTTCGCGAGCCTCAGCGGGCCGCGCCGCCTGTTTGCTCAACTCGTCTGAAGTGACGACGTGCTGCTGCGTTTCCTGGCTTTGCGCCTTCGCCGGGCCGGACGCGAAACCCATGCTCAGCGCCGCGCCCAGCATCACCGTAGACAACCTGATGCGCATACTCATTATTCCTCCCTATTTTCGCGGGCCGAGGTCCCGCGGATTCGCTTTAACGAACCGGGTTCTGGATGCCGATTAGACTGAGCACTCACAAAAAAGGTTAACCTGTGCTTATTTTATTTTGAGAATCGAGATGCGTACACCGTGTTACTTGGCCGCCACCGGAGTCCGATACTTCGTCATGTCCTCGTGCTGCCATTCCCCGCGTTCGATTCCTGCGCGGATCTCTGCTGCCGTCTTCCCCTTGTGAGATTGCTCGTAGGAGTAGATCGCTTCCCGCATGCACACCCCGCAGCCAGCGCCGTGCTTGCTGCCGAAACAATCCAGCAGGCTCTTGTGTCCCTGGCTGCGATCGCAATGGCAATAGCAAGGCTGCTGATAGAGGACTTTCTTCACGCGCGCGGCCAGAATATACACATTTTGTATGACCACTTCGCTGAACTCGGAAGGGGCGAGCGTCTGTGGAAGTTGGCCTTGCGGAGCCTCGTTGTGAAACGCAGGCACCTGTTCTTCCGCGCCCTGCGCCAAACGCGACGCCGCGCGGGGAGCGGCAATGGCTACGCCTAAAGCGGCCACGCTTAGAATTACACCCCAAATGATCGTACGCATTCTCATGCGGAACTCTCCAGGTCGAAAAAAATACAGTTCGTGTTTACGCCGCCTCCACTCTACTTCCGCTGCGCGAAAATTTCCACGAAGGGATTCAGTTCAGGTTGGGCTCGGACGCAGGAAATGGTCGCGTCGTTCTTGCGTCGGAGGCGCGGGCAGCCAAATGCCTCTCTCGCAAATTGCGCTGCACGCGGCGCCCCCAGGTTCGTACAAAAGAAAAATTCAAAAGTCCACCGATAGCGGAGCTGGCCACCGGAATCATTCGCCCGACCCATTTCTCGGCTGTTTCTTCGCCAAGTTTCAGCGCCAGGCGCTGCACGATCCGCGGCGCCAATTTCTCGAACATTTGTTTCTCAACCAAGTCTTTCCCGTAGTCCACACCGGTCGCGGTTGCGGCGGCAAGCCACAGCTCCACTCGTTCATCCTGACCGCGCGTTTCAAATCCGTACAAAAGGCAAAGCCGCTGAATCAGTCGCAACGTAATCGCCGTAAGAATGCTTGCATCGGGCAGCAGCGTAATCATTCCGCCAAGCCCAAACCCGGCGCCTTCGGCCAATGCCAGACGTTCCGCATCACGGATCAGCTTTTGTGCGATGGCATCCAATCGATCCAGGGGTACATCGTGCATGCGACTGAAATTCGGTACCCACAGCGCATGCTTGTCCGCCAGTTGCCGCCGGAAATCCTCCGGATTTACCTCCACGGAGCGCAAGCCGCGTTGCACTCCAAACCAAAGTACGCGGTTTAAGCCTCGCCCAACCGCCGATCCCCGCTGCATTTTGCGAAATTCCATCATCACCATTCCATCCTATGGTGATTAGAGTCATTCAGGCAATACCGGTGTTGTATCAGTGGGGCGGAAGCTGCATCTAATATCCGGTCTTGGTACCGGGGTTACCCGCAACGTAGCATCCCAGTCCGCGTACTACTTGACGCCGAGACGCTTTTCTGTAAACTGCCCTTTCGCCATGGCCACAATGGCACAATTCGTTCCCACCGAAGTCCCGCTGGATTTCGACTTTCCCCAGCGAGAAGCCGCATTTTTCTACGGCCTCTTTCTTCGCGGCCATTCCGCCGAACAGCTACGTCGTGACATTGAAGTTCCCCCCGCGGTCCTCGCCAAGTGGCACCGCGAGGCCGAGCGCGAGCCTGGCCTGCGCGACATTTTCTCTCGCATGGTTGAGTACCGCCGTCACGTCTTGGCCATCTTTGACACGCTTGTTGGTTGGGACGGGCAACAACAACGAGTTCAGTAAGGTCTCATCGCGAACTGCTTTCTTCCGTTCTTCATTCATGAAAATAGCCTGTCCGACCGGACAGGTCAAAAACTGTCAGGCAACCCTATTTGACGTTCCGCACTCTAACCTTCGCCGGGGGCACAAGTGTCACATAATGCGGGAGATTCGCTGATTGACGGGAAGTTTCCCCCAAGTTAGAATCCCTTCTTCTAGCCGTTGAGGTGTCTCTTTATGTTGTGGGCAGCCCGTACCGCGGTCTTTTCATTCCTTTCTTTTGCCATCCTCGCGCCCGCGCTTCCCGCGCAAGACGCTCGCGATCCCAATGCACCACCTCCTCTGCAAAAGTTAGACAAAGAGCAAAAGAGAAAACTCAAGAAAACGCTGAAGGAACTAGACACGCCGTATAAGCAGTGGCTCAACGAGGATGTGGTCTACATTATCTCTCCCGAAGAGCGCCGCGCTTTCTTGCAGCTCGATACCAACGAAGAGCGCGAGCAGTTCATAGAACAATTTTGGCTTCGCCGCAGCAGTAATCCAGACCTACCGGACAACGATTTCAAAGAAGAACACTATCGACGCATCGCCTATGCCAACGAGCATTTCGCTTCCGGAATTCCCGGCTGGAAGACTGATCGCGGCCGCATGTACATCATGTGGGGCCCTGCTGACGAGATTGAATCCCATCCCACGGGTGGTACCTACGACCGCCCCATGGAAGAAGGCGGCGGCTCGACAACAACCTACCCCTTTGAGACCTGGCGCTATCGCTATATGGAAGGCATCGGCGAGAATGTCATCTGGGAATTCGTCGACCCCAGTGGTTCCGGTGAGTATCATCTCACGATGGATCCCTCGGAGAAGGATGCGCTGTTGCATGTGCCCGGCGCCGGTTTGAGCTTGCTCGAGTCCATGGGCATGGCTTCCAAGACTGATCGCTTCAGTCGCTCCGACGGCACCAATCTGCCCACCGCACTAGGCGGCCAGACTGCCAACATGAACGAGTTCAACCGGCTTGAGCAGTACTCCAAGGCCTTTAAGCCGCCCGCCGTAAAATACAAAGATCTCGAGGCCCTGGTCACCGCACGCATCGTGCGCGATCAGGTCCACTTCACGTACCGCACCGACTATCTAAAAGTCACCAATGACACGGTACTCGTCCCGGTAACCGTGCAGATTCCCAACAACCAGCTTTCTTTCGACAGCAAGGACGGCGTACATTCCGCCACCATGAATATTTTTGGCCGCGTTAGCACCCTCACCGGCCGCGTCGTGCAGACCTTTGAAGATCCTGTCAGCCGCGATTTCCCGGAAAGCTTGTTCCAGAAATCCCTCAAGCTGCAATCCATCTATCAGAAGGCGGTTCCGCTTCGCCCCGGCCTCTACCGCTTGGACATCGTCATCAAAGACGTCAAGAGCGGCAATGTTGGCGTCATCAACACGCGGCTGCAAGTCCCCAAGTACGACGACGACACGCTCGAAGCCAGCTCCCTGATTCTTGCCGACCAGCTCGAACACGTGCCCGCCAAGCAGATCGGTACAGGCCAGTTCGTGCTGGGCTCCTCGAAAGTTCGTCCCAAGCTTGACGGTGAATTTCCCTCCAACATAAAGCTTGGCATTTACATGCAGGTGTACAACCTGAAGCCCGACGAAAAAACCCACAAGTCTAACGCTACCTTCCAATACACGGTCAAGAAGGGCAGCGAGCAAGTGATGCAATTCAAGGAAACATCCGAGGAAATGAAGCAGACCGGCGAGCAGGTCACCATTGAGCGTCTGCTGCCCTTGACTACGTTGACGCCGGGGAAGTATTCGCTCGAGGTTATTGCTACCGACACGCTCTCGAATAAGACCGTTTCCAAGTCCGCTGACTTCACAGTGAAGGCTCCTTTGGAAACGAAGAGCGCCGCAAACGCAGCGCCTGGGAGGTAGTGCCACGTGAAACAGGAACGCCTCCGCAACTGGGGGGCCCTAGTCCTGATGCTGACGTGCTTCGCTGCTGGAGCTGATACGTCAGCCGCGCAAGGAAAAGCTGCCGTCGGCAAGCTTGCTGGCGTTGTGCGTGATTCCACCGGTACGCCGCAAATGGGTGCGACCGTCGAGGTAGTACCCGAAGCCGCCATCAGGGCTGCTTCGCTCGGCCTACTCACCAATACCCAAGGAATTTTTAGCGGCGATCGTCTCGCACCGGGCTTGTACACCGTCCGCGTCACTCTCGCTGGCTTTCTGCCCACCATTCAGCAGCACGTCCGTATCAGCTCGCACCTCACGACCGTCGTGCGCGTTGAACTCGAGTCAATGTTTGCGTCCCTCGACCAACTCCGCCGCCAGCCTTCCTCCACCAGTGTGGAAAGCGATGATTGGAAATGGGTGCTGCGCTCCGCGTCTGTGACCCGTCCGGTACTACAGTGGACCGACGATGGATCCGTAACCGAAGCGAATGCAGCCGTTGATGCGGAAACCGTGCATCCTCGAGCCCGGCTGGATTTTACCGACGGCGCGCGACGCCCGGGCTCCGCCTCCAACGTGCCTTCCGCTCCAGCCACCGCGTTCGCCTATGATCAGAAGCTCGGCGGCCCAAGCCGTCTGCTCGTCGCCGGTCAAGTAAATTACGAAAGCGCGATCGCCGGAGGCGGCATCGCCACGGTTTGGCTGCCCACCGGTACCCTTGGCGCCGGCCCGCACAGCGCCTTGGTTATGCGCGAATCCCAACTCGGCCCCGGCGGCCCTACCTTCCGCGGCGTTCGCCTGGAACAAGGTGGTGCCCTCCCGTTCGGTGATCGAGCGTTGCTGCGCTACGGTGCAGAATACGTTCTCGTGGGCATGGTGAAGTCGGCTACGTCCCTGCGTCCCCGGCTCGAGTTGGACACTCGCATCAGCGATGCCTGGAGTACCGCGATGATCTTTGCGGAAGAGCCTGGCGCGGCCACTCCACTCGAATCCGATGAACGCGAGGTCGGCGGCGAACTGGCTGCCGCTCTCAATGAACTCGATTCGTTTCCCACCTTGCTCTGGCGCGGCGGTCGCCCCGTCCTCGAAGGTGGCTGGCATGAAGAAATCGCCGCGGAGCGCACCCTGGGCTCTAACGGCAAACTCCAGATCGCCGGTTTTCACGACGACAATCGCCACGTCGCCGTTTTTGGCCGCGGCAATGATCTTCCTGCCGCCGATTATTTCCAGGATTATTTCTCAAACGGGTTTGCCTATGATGGCGGCGCTTCCGGCAATTGGGGCATGCGCCTGGCCATCCGTGAAAAACTGTCCGAATCAGTCGAAGTTACCGCGGTTTATGCTTATGCTGGCGCCCTCAGCCCATCGGAGTTAGCCGACGCGCCGACTCGCAACATGCTGCGCGATACCATGCATAATTCGGTTGGCGCAAGCATTGCTGCCAAATTGCCACGTCTGGGTACCAAGCTGAATGTCGGCTATAAGTGGGTCGGCGGACAAGCCGTGTCGCGTACCGACGCCTACGGCGAATCGCTCCTTCAAATGGAACCCTTTCTGCACGTGGGCGTGCGTAAGACCCTGCCGAAATTTGCGCCGGGTCACTGGGAAGCTATCGCTAACTGCGATAACCTCTTCGCACAGGGCTATGTTTCGGTGAACACACAGGATGGCCGTGCCCTTCTGGTTCCGGCGTTCCGCACGTTCCGGGGTGGTTTGAGCGTGCAATTCTAGGTATTTAAGGTTCGGAAAGCTGTAGGCATCCTTCCATAAACTGGATACCAGCAGCTCGACTTCCCCGCCAATCCCCTAACCTTAAGAAGACATTGCAGTTCCGGGTGCCGGCCGCGTCGCGACAGTGGACTTCGGTTTGCACCTTATATTGCCAAGTGGGAGTGTACTCCGCTCGGATCATGAAGCAGAACCTGCGGGTCAGTCTCGGAGCGGTCGTCCTGGCGCTTGCCACGCTGGCTGCCATGATCTTTGCCTGGCTGAACTTCGTCCAGCGCGAGACCTTTGACACTCCCGACGACGGTGTGGCTTGGCTGGACACCGCAACCGGCGCCCAAGCCTGGAAGCTCGCTCCCAACTCCCCGGCCGCTCAAGCTGGTATTCGCCCCGGCGACCTCCTAATCTCCATCAACAATGTCCCCGTCCACTCGCAGGTCCAAGTTACCCGCCGCCTCTGGCACGCGGGGCTGTGGACTCAAGTGCGTTATAAACTAGCCCGCGACGGCCGGGAATTTGAGACTCCCATCGTCACCGCCCCGACGGAAAAGCCTGCTTCCATCGAAAATTACGGCCGCTTCGTTGGTCTGCTGTACCTTTTCATCGGTCTTTTCATTTTCGTGCGCCGATGGAACGCACCACGCGCCATCCATTTTTACATTTTCTGCCTGGTTTCCTTCATCCTGTATTCCTTCCAGTACAGCGGCAAGCTCGATGCCTTCGACTACGAGGTGTATTGGGCCAGCATAGTCGCAAGGCTGCTCGCGCCCGCACTGCTACTGCACTTTGCGTTGGTTTTTCCAGAACGCGCGGCTGGAAGAATTCGTGCGCTTTCCAAATTGGCGCTCGTCTATGGGCCTGGCGCCGCGTTACTGGCAGTCCATATGACCACCGCCTTCAATATGCTGGGCAACGTGCCTTGGCTCGGCTCGCGAATTTTGCTCGATAAGATCGAGTTGATCTATCTCGCGATCTATTTCCTGGGGGCGGGGCTGGTTTTCTACAAGAGCTTCCGGGAAGCACCTTCGGGTGTTCTCCGCCAGCAATTGAAGTGGCTCACTGGAGGGACGTTCGCCGGCAGTGTCCCCTTCGCGGCGTTCTACGTCATGCCGTATGTCATGGACGCTGCTACCCGCCCGTGGATGCGTACGTCCGTTCTCAGCCTCGTCCTCATCCCGCTTTGCTTCGGCTACGCCATCATTCGCTACCGTCTGATGGACGTGGACATCATCTTCAAGCGCGGCCTGGCATACACCGCCGCCACCGCGGCTGTGGCCGCCGTCTATTTCGCCTTGGTCGCGCTAATCGCCGACATCTTTCATGCGCAGACTTCCGGCCCCGCGGGCGGCATGATCGCCATCGTAATCGCCGCGTTTCTCTTCCAGCCCTTCCGTGAATGGATCCAGGCCCGCCTCGATCGCTTCTTCTACCGCGATCGCCTCGATTATCGACGCACGCTTATCGAGTTTGGCCGCACGCTCACCAATGAAGTGCGCTTCGATCCCATGCTGGGCTCAGTGATGGACCGCCTCTCCCAGACCTTGCTCGTCGATCGCATCGCCATCTTCATGGAAGATCCCATGCACCCTGGCCACATGCGCCTTGCGCGCTCCATGGGTGTGCGACTCTCAGAGCCCATGGATCTTACCTTCCTCGAGCCGGCCCGGCCCGAGTTCGCCCGCGGGGCGCTCTTTTTCGAGTCGCCCCGTGCGGCGAGAGAGGTTCCCGATTCCGTTCGCCAAACGCTTGAGCAGCTCGACCTGAACTATTTCGTCCCCTGCCGCATTCGCGAACACACCGTCGCCGTTCTCGGCTTGGGCAAAACCGTCGATGGCGACTTCCTCTCCAGCGATGACGTCGAGTTGGTGCAAACCATCGCCGGTTACGTCGCCGTGGCTCTGGACAATGCCCAGCTCTATTCCTCGCTCGAGCAAAAGGCGCTGGAAATCGCGCGCCTCAAGGATTTCAGCGAAAACATCGTGGAATCCTTGAACGTCGGAGTCCTGGCCGTGGATCTCGGCGGCATCGTCGAGTCCTGGAACACGCGCATGGAGCAGCTCTTTGGCGTCAAGCGCCAGGATGCCGTAGGCCATCAACTCCGCGCGCTCCTGCCCGAAGAACTAGCCGCGGAAATCTCCGCGCGCCGCGAGGAAGAACAGATCACCGGAATTTACAAGCAGCGCCTGCAGCACCAGGGCAAATTTCTCACCTTGAATGTTTCTATCACTCCGCTTGTCAGCAAATCCGGTGAACGCATTGGCCGCCTGCTGCTGTTCGACGATGTTACCCAGCGCGAACGTATGGAAGAGCAGATGACTCAGACCGAGAAGCTCACCTCGCTGGGCCTTCTCGCTGCCGGCGTTGCCCATGAGGTCAATACTCCCCTCGCTGTCATCTCCAACTACATCCAAATGCTGGCCAAGCAAATGCCCGAGAATGATCCCCGCCACAGCATTATTGAGAAGATCGTCAAGCAGACCTTTCGCGCCAGCGAAATCGTCAACAACCTTCTCAATTTCTCGCGCACCGGCGCGGCCGAGCTTGCCGATATCGACGTCAATCGCGTGGTCGAAGAAACCCTCTCGCTCGTAGCCCACCCGCTAAAGACTTCACAGATTCACATCGTCAAGCAATTGGGCGAATCGCTGCCTCCGGTGCGCGGCTCCGCCAACAAACTCCAACAAGTGTTCCTCAATTTATTCTTGAATGCGCGCGACGCCATGCCCGCCGGCGGCATGCTCGAAGTGCGCACCGCCGCTCACAACGGCACCGTCGAGATCGAAGTGGTCGATACCGGCGCAGGCATTCCTCGTGAGCATATTCATCGCATTTTCGATCCGTTTTTCACCACCAAATCCAATGGCCGTGGCACTGGCTTAGGCTTGTCCGTCAGCTACGGTATAATCAAAGAGCATGCAGGAAAAATCGATGTACGTTCCACCCCAGGAAAGGGCACATCCTTCCACGTTGAGTTCCCCGCGCTCAGGAAAGCAGTCCATGCCTAAGGGCTCGATCCTGGTGGTTGACGACGAATCCGAAATACGCGAGGGCCTGGAGCTCCTGCTCACCAGCGAAGGTTATGGTGTTTCCAGCGCCGGAACGGCGGAGTCCGGTCTCGCCAAGCTAGAAGAGCGTCCCTTCGACTTGCTCTTGCTCGACGTAAGTCTTCCGGATCGCAATGGTCTCGATCTCTTGAAAGAAATCCACCGCCGCGATCCCCATCTTTCCGTCGTGCTCATCACCGCCTACGGCTCCATCGACATGGCCCGGGCCGCCTTCAAAAGCGGCGCCATGGACTACATCACCAAACCCTGGTCCAACGACGAGCTACTCGCGCAAGTCGCGCAAGCCGTGGAATCCCGCCGCCTCCGCGAGGAGAACGTCCAGCTCAAGCGCGCCCTCAAGCAGCGCTTCAACTTTCCCAGCATCATCGGCAAAAGCGAGAAGATGCTGACTCTGCTCGACCTTGTTACTCAAGTTGCCCCATCGCGTTCCACAATTTTGATCAGCGGTGAGAGTGGCACGGGCAAGGAATTGATCGCCAAGGCCATACACTCCGCCTCCACGCGCGCCGACAAAGCCTTCGTGCCCGTCAACACCGGTTCCATTCCTGTCGATCTTCTCGAGTCGCAACTTTTCGGTCACGTCAAGGGCGCTTTCACCAGCGCCGTGGCCTCCAAAAAAGGACTCTTCGAAGTCGCCGATCAAGGCACCATCTTCTTCGACGAAATCGCCACCATTAGCCCGGAAACCCAAGCCAAGCTCCTCCGCGTAATTCAGGAGCGCGAGTTCATGCGTCTCGGCGGCACCGAGCAAATTAAAGTCGATGTCCGCATCGTCGCCGCTTCCAACGTGGAACTCCTCACCCTCGTTCGTGAAGGCCGCTTCCGGGAAGATCTTTACCATCGCTTGAACGTCATTCATTTACTCCTCCCACCGTTGCGTGACCGCCGCGAAGATGTTCCTTCTCTCCTCGCGCATTTCCTGGCTCGCTACTGCCAGGAAAACAACAAGCCCCTGCGCAACTTTACCCCCGCCGCTTTGAAGTTGTTGATGGACTACGATTGGCCCGGCAATGTTCGCGAACTCGAGAACGTTGTCGAGCGAGCTGTCGTCCTGTCCACCCAGGAGCGCGTCGATGTCGATTTGCTCCCCGAGAATATCCGCAGCAAAGAGATTGTCCGCGGCGTCCGCTTGCAGCTTTCCGAATTTCTTCCGCCGCTGCCCGGCGAGCCCGGGTCACGCTCCGGCGCGGATCATCCAAACCCCTCCCTGTTCCAGATCATGGACGAAATCGAGCGCCGCATTATCATCGACATGCTCGAGCGCACCGCTTGGAACCAGACCGAAGCCGCCGAGCGTTTCATGATCCCGCTTTCCACGCTCAATCAAAAAATCAAGCGCCTGGGCATTGACGTCCGCCGCCGTGGCCGCGCCGACGAGACCTTTACGGCGGCCATCGGCAAGTAACTTTTCGTCTTGCATCTCCGCAAGCCGCTAGGCACAGTACCTTGCTATGCTTTTGCGCCTACCTAATGTCCCGGCGCGTCTGGCCACTGTTTTCCTCGCCTTAGTTCTCGGCGCGGCTCTTGCGTACTTAAGCGTTCGCAATGCGTACGCCAGCCATTACGCCGGCCTTGGCACGCGCGCCGGCTACGAAACCGCCGCCCGCTTGGAGCCCGAAAACGCCGGAAATTGGTATCTCCTCGGACGCTACTGGCAGTACACCTTGGATGAGCCAGACCCGCGCCGCGCCATCCTGAACTATCGGCACGCGCTCGCTCTGAATCCTCGCTCCGCTGCTGCTTGGCTGGACCTCGCCACCGCCTACGAATCGGAAGGCGATCTCCCGAATGCCCGCGGCGCTTTCCTGCAAGCTAAGCTCGCCTATCCCCTTTCCGCTGATGTTTCCTGGCGCTACGGAAATTTTCTTCTGCGCCAGGACCAGATCCCGCAAGCATTTGCGGAAATTCGTCGCGCTGTCTATGCTGATCCCAAGCGCAGCGCGGAAGCATTCTCCCGTTGCTGGCGCGTCGCTCCCGACATCAATTCCATCCTGAACCAGGTTCTGCCTCCTGAACGCGATGGCTATCTCAGCGTAATTCGTGAGCTGAGCGCCGACGGTCAGTTTGCCGCCGCCTTCATCGTCTGGCAGCGTTTGGTTTCCATACATCCTGCCCTAACACTCTCCGACGCAATTCCATTTTCCGATCTTCTTATTCAAAAGCGTCAGCTCGGCGACGCGCATCATGTCTGGAATGATGCGCTGCGCCTCTCCAACACGCCGCAAAATATCGATCCTGACGGTTCTCTTCTGTGGGACGGCGGGTTTGAAAGCGGCGTGCGGGGCGGCGCATTCGCCTGGACTTTCGGCCCTTCCTACGGCGGCGTCCAAAGCAGCATTGATACCCGGCAAAAACATTCTGGCAAGTCTTCTTTGCGGCTTACCTTTGACGGCCGCCACAATGTCAATTTTGACGGCGTGTGCAACATCGCCGAGGTTCGTCCGGAGACCAATTACCGCCTCTCCGCCTGGATACGCACACAAACTCTGACCACCGATCAGGGCATTCGTCTCCGTCTCAATTGGAATTCCGATAGTCACGCGGGCGGTTCCATCCAAACTCCCGATGTACAGGGCACTCAACCTTGGACATTCATCCAAATGCCTTGGACCTCGGGCAAAGATGTTCACTACGTTCGCGTTTGCATAGTTCGAAACACTAGTGGCAAGTTGGATAGCCAAATCAAGGGAAGCGCATGGGTCGATGACGTCGCCCTCCTTTCTGACCCCGCCGGAAGCCCCCGGCCATGAAGCTTCTGCGGATTGGAATCTGTGCCCTCGTCGTCTTCGGCATTGCTGCTCACGGCGCCGTGGAAGATTGGGCCCGCGCCGTTCTGGAGACGGGAACGGGGTTTCTGTTTGTCGTTTGGGCCGTGCAGGAATACTTCAGCGATAGAGAAATTGTCCTTTCCCCTCTTGTTCCGCCGCTGGTTGGCCTCAGTTTGCTCGCTCTCGGACAGATCGTCTTTCGCGGCACGGTCTCGCCTTACGACACCCGGGTCGAGCTTCAGCTCTTGCTCACCTACACGCTTCTTCTGTTTCTGGCCACGCAATTGTTTCGCACGCCCGACGATTGGCGCGGCTTTGTCTGGTTCATAATGTTCTTCGGTTTCTTAGTCGCCATCTTCGGCATTCTTCAGCACCTCACCTTCAACGGCAAGCTCTACTGGTTTCGTGAAATGCGCTTCGGCGGTATTCCTTTCGGCCCTTATGTGAATCGCAATCACTTCGCGGCATTCGCAGAACTGGTTATCCCTGTCGCTCTCGTTCCCTTGGTGCTCGGCAAAGTTAGGCGCGAACGTCGGTTTGCCGTCGCCGTCTTTGCTCTCCTGCCCATCGTCGCACTGTTCCTTTCCGCCTCTCGCGGCGGCATCGTCAGTTTTGTCGCGGAAATGGGGTTTCTCGCATTACTCTTGGTCCTACGTCGCGCCGGAGGCAGGCACGTTTTGGCCGGCGGCGTGGTCTTGCTTCTGGCCTTTTTGCTCGTATCTTGGCTGGGAGTACGCCAAATCTTGGAACGTTTCTCCTCCATGCAATCCCTGGAAGTTAGCATTGGCAAGCGCGCTACCATGCGTCACGATTCTTGGCGTATATTTCGTGATCATCCCTGGACCGGCACCGGATTGGGCACCCTCCCTATCGTCTTTCCCGCCTACGAAAGTCTGTACGACGGTAAAATTGTCAATCACGCACACAACGATTACCTGGAAATGTTGGCCGACACGGGTTTGATGGGTGCCCTTTGCTGCGCCTGGTTCCTGGGTGTCTTATTCTTTTATTCTTTGCGCCAATTGCTGGTCGTTGATAGATCCTTTGCCGCCGCCTTGCATCTCTCCGGCTTAGTCGCCTGTTGCGGTTTTCTCGTGCATAGCCTGGTCGACTTCAATCTGCACATGCCAGGAAACGCCCTTCTTTTCTTTCTGATGGCCCACCTCGCCACGGCTCCGATTCCTCAAGATCCCGCCAGGCGGCAGCATCGGCGCAGTCCGGCCGATGCCGCGAAATCCCTCATTGACAAGAGCTTAACCGCTGTATAATGCGTGCAGGGGTCATCTATTCGTATGCAGCCAGCCAGACTGGGTGCGGGGGTGTTGTGTCTCATCTCCACTGCACTGCTATCGGCACTGGTGGCGCGAACCAGCAGCGCGCAGACCGTCGAGACATCGCAGCAGACCAATGAGCGCATTCGTGCGCTCTCCGCGGCTTCCCGTGCGCTTCCTCCTCACGATTACGTTATCGGCGATGGAGATTTGCTGTCCGTCCAGGTTTTCGATGTTCAGGAGCTCAATCGCGACGTCCGTGTCAGCCAGACCGGCACGATTGGCCTTCCCCTGGTTCCCGTTCGGTTACATGTTTCAGGACTTACGGAGATACAAGCCCAGCTTAAAATCGCCGAAGTGCTTGAATCCAACGGCCTCGTTTCGCATCCCGACGTCAGCGTTACTGTGAAGGACCGCAAAAGCAAGCCCATCACCATCGTAGGCGCCGTGCCGCACTCCATGGTCTATCAGGCCGATCGTCAGGTCACGCTGATCGAGGTGCTTGCCGAGGCTGGCGGAATTTCCAACGATGCGGGCGACACCGTAATTATCACCCGTCTGGAAGCCGATCCGGCCTCCGACCCGGAACCACCCGCGCTAGGTTCCGCCGACACTGCTTCTACCCGGCTGCCGTCGGGGACACCAAATTCCCCATCAAATTCCCCATCGTCTGCACCGGCCACTGCTTCCCAGGTACCGTCGGAGTCTGCATCGCCTGAGCTAGCGCGCACCGGCACCAATGCTTCCTCGAGCCTGGCTCCCTCAAAACTCAACGATGCGAATGATCCGGTTCCACCTGCTGTTCCCAACACCATTACTGTAAATCTCGCTCGTATCCTCGAAACCGGCGATACCTCCAACAACATCGTGTTACAGCCCGGTGACGTCATCACTGTGCCCCATTCCGGTATCGTTTATGCGCTGGGCGCAGTTGCGCGGCCAGG
>Ga0210384_10001976_pt1 | contig 26113 bp, 27 predicted proteins | sample IncBWH2MmetaG_FD_160574 | JGI IMG/M metagenome (GOLD analysis project Ga0210384, IMG submission 160574) | Forest soil microbial communities from Barre Woods Harvard Forest LTER site, Petersham, Massachusetts, United States - Inc-BW-H-2-M | ecosystem: Environmental > Terrestrial > Soil >...
CATATCGTCCTTTGTCGGCATTGGCCCAGCTTTCGAGCGACGGCGTCGCCGACCCAAGCACCACCACTGCCTCATTCAACTTGGCCCGCATCACGGCAACATCGCGCCCGTGATATCGCGGCGTCTCTTCCTGCTTGTAACTTGAATCATGTTCCTCATCGACGATGATCAATCCCAGATCGGCCATTGGAGCAAAGACGGCCGATCGCGTCCCGACGACAATCCTCGCCTCGCCACGGCGAATCCTGTGCCACTGTTCGGCCCGTTCATCAGGCGTCAACTGCGAATGCAACAGCGCCACCTCACCCGCAAATGCCGCGTACATCTGCGCAGCCATCGCCGGCGTCAGCCCAATCTCCGGGACCAGCAGCAGAGCCGACTTACCAGCGTCTAGGGCTCTGCGCATGGCGGCGAAATAAACCGTGGTCTTTCCCGAGCCGGTGATTCCATAGAGCAAATGCGGCCGGAAACCACCTTTGTCCATCGCCGCCGCGATCGTCCCCAACGCCTCCATCTGCGCCTCGTTCAGAGCGTGTTCGTGAGCATGCTTCTTCCCCTGCGCCGATACGCCACCGAGATGGAACTCCTCTGCCACCTCTTCCATCGCCACCAGCCCACGCTTCACCAACGTTCCGAGCGTCGACAGTGGCAGCCCGGCGCGCGTCAATGTGATCCGCAGATCGCTCACGCGCATTCGCCCACCCACCGCCGCTAATTCGGCAAGAATCGCGGTCTGGTTCTCATTCAGCTTCGGAAGTCGCGTCTCCGCCACCAGCACTGCAATCTTCGCCAACCGTCGCGCATCGCGCTCTTCTGCTCCGGCCTCCCGCACCAGCCACTTCTTTTTGACCATCCCCTCCAACAATCCTTTGTTCGCGCCTGTAGCCGATCGCAGCGCAGACAACTTCGCCTGCTCCCCCGCCTCGAGATAATTCAGGACTGCATACTCGCGGTTCTGCTCCTCCGCTGTCAATTTCGACCGCCGCGATGACCCCTTCGCCGCTCCTTCATACAGAACTTTCCGTCCAGCCTCTGCGATGCGATAAGAAAAATGCCGCTTCACCTCCGCCGCAAGAGGCAACATCCCCCGCAGTACTTCGCCCAGCGGCGCAACATAATACGAAGCGATCCACTCCGCCAGCTTCATCAACTCGTCGGGCAATAGGCCCCCATCATCGAGCACCTGCTGCACCGGCTTGATTTCGAAGCCCTCTGCGGGCGCATTCTCGTGGACCCGCACCACTACACCGATCAGCTTCTGCCCGCTGAACGGCACCAGCACCCGCGCCCCCACAACAGGCACCACGCCATTCACCGCATAGGTAAACGTCTGGTCCAGCGGCACCGGCAGAGCGACATCGCAAAACAAACCCATTACTTTAGCCTAATGCCTCCGGCACCCACCCGCCGCTGCTGCATCTCAACCGCAGAGACCTCAACTCCGCTTTCGCAAAACCCACAGAACACCCGACATCGCCACCCATGCGGCCACCGCCAGCCCCAACGCCAACCACGAGCTGCGTCCCGGCAGAAATCGCCACAACACCACCGCAAACGCCGCCAGACCCACGGCCCCCAACGACGCGCCCAGCGCATCGAGCGCCGCCGCCTCACGGCCACGCCTCCGGCCATCCCGTCCGACCTCCCGCTTCTTCTTCACCTCATGCTGCTCAATCAGCGTCGCGGCCGCCGGAAAGATCGCCGGGAACGCCAGAAAAAGTCCACCGATCACCGGCCCCCATTTCCGTGCAATCAGCCCGGCCGCTACCGTCACCGCCCCACCCAGAACAAAGCGCACCCCATGCTCGCGGAGACTTGTCTGTTTGAGCGACGAAGAATTGGCTGCGATTCTCATGCGCTCACCGCAGCAACATCCAACAGAGACCCAGCGAAACTCCCAGCCACGCCGGCATCAAGACAAGCGTCGTCGCCATCGCCGAACGCTGGTAACGCACCAGCGCCTGGCTCACCAGATACGCATACACGCAGAACGCAATCGCCCCCAGCACCATCGATCGCGCCTCTGTCGCCGCATATTCCTTGCCGTGCCGCGCAATCGTCATCCCCACCGTAGCCAGTGCAATCGAAGGAGCAGCTCCAAAAAGACCGGCAAAGCTCTTCGGCCGCAGGACGTCGCCCAGCAGCGCAAATACGCTGATCACCGCGCCACCGATGAGAAACCTCAGAACAAACTCTTGCATCCGTCATGCCGCCCGAACAATCGCCCGCAACTCGTCCAGCCTAAGCCGCCTTCTTTGCCTTCTTAATCAACGTTTCCGCCGCCCCAGTCCCTTTGCATCCCAACAGCCTGTACTCCTTGCCCTCGAGCTTGTGGTAGTTGACGAAGAAATCCTCCAGCTCGCGCAAAAATTGCTTTGGCAGATCATTCAATTTGCGGACGTTTGCATACATGTGATTCGCATCCGCGATAGCCACCAGCCGATCGTTGCGAATCCTCTTCTTGCCATCGACCTGCTCTCCTTCAATGACGCCGATGAGCCGGGACGGAACCAGGACTCCAGGAAACGCCGGTTCGTCCATCAGCAGCAGCACGTCGATCGGATCGCCGTCGTCAGCCAGTGTCTTCGGAAGAAATCCGAAGTCATACGGAAACACCATTCCCGCCGGCAACACCTTCTTCAGAGAAAAAATCTCCTGCTCCACATCGAAAGAAAATTTGTTGCGGCTTCCCTTCGGCGTCTCCACAATCACCTGCAGCAATCCATCCTTCTTACGCACGGGCTCCAGCCTGGTCGGATCGATCAGACTCTTCGAATTCTTCTTTGCCATGGCACTCCTTTATTAACTGACTGTCACAGCCTTAGAGCCGCCACCTTCTTCTCAGGTTGCACCAGTGCGCTGGCGGCCGCAGTCCTGGGCAAGCCGCCACCGCAGACGGTTATTGCGGCTTCGGCAACTCCATCAGCAGGCCCCCGTTCCCTGTCCGGACACTGGGAAGCTGTCCATTCCAGCGTTCGATCAGCGCCTTCTGATTCTCGATCTTTCGCAGTTCCAGAAGCTGCGGAGTCAAGGAGGTTTGGCGAATCTTGTTCGCCTCCGCCTCGCCGTTGGCGCGAGTTACGGCGGCCTTCGCTTCGCCATCAGCTTCGGCAACGGTCTTCGCCGCCTCTGCCTGCGTCTTCGCCAGCTCATTGCGGGCCCGTTCTGCGTCCTGAATCGCCTGCGCCTTCGCCGTAATCGCAGATGCGATGACTGCGGGCACACGCGGCGCTCCAATAAAACCGAACTGTTGAATTCCGACGCCGACCGATTCCATCTTCTGCTGGATCAAAGCCTGCACCCTATTCAGAAACTCGGCCTTCTGTTCGCCGTAGATCTGTTCCACGCTATAGGTTGACGCCACCTCGTTGAGCGAGTTGCGAACAACATCACGCAGAATGCCATGCGTAAATACGTCGAGGTCGCTCAGCCGGTACTTCACATAAAAGTCCGGTACACGATGCGGATCGATCGCATAGCTCAGCGAAACGTCAGAGTATATCTCCATCCCCTCTTTGGAGTTGAAGCTCATCTCCTCGTTCGACGCCCTGCCTTCGTTCAAGTCGTGCGTCCACTTCACCGTCTGCACGAACGTTGGGAACTCAATGATCTGGCTCCGCAACGGACTGTAGAAGACCCATCCGGTCCGTATCGGAATCTCCGAAGGACCTCGCTGAGAACCGCTCAGCACAATCTCCACGCCAACATATCCGGCGCCGATGCGAGTGACGGAGGCAACGTAGTTAAAGAGTCACCGCCGCGATCAGAAGGCCGACTACAGCTGCACCAACCTTAATGAACTTCATTGGGAGAGTCCGTGCATCATTATTCCGGCCAGTGCCGGGATTCAATACTTCACCAAAGAGCGACATTACATCCTCCAGATCTTTCTAAACGCAACAAAGCCACCCGCCGCTGTCGCCAGCAACAGGCACACGCCCCCCAGATCAGCTCGATCACTCGGCAAATTGAGTAGGTGGAACGCCGTCACCATAACCCAGTACAAGGGCAGCGTGACAAGGAGAGAACCCAGCACCTTCCAGAACAGCATCGTAGTCCCTGGCCAGTCTTGCTTGGCCCGACAGTCATTTACGGCAGCAGAAATTGTATCCCTGTTTTCGTAAAAATCCCGCAATGTGCGATATTCGGTTTATTCTGGGCCCTGATAAGCTGCTCCCACTATGAAGAAGACACCCGTTATCGTCCTCCTAAGCCTTCTTCTACCCCTCGCGGCGTGTAACCCAAACCCCCGGCCCACACCCGAGCCCGTCCCGCGTCCCCGCCCCGCGACGGTAGCCGCCCAACCCGCTGTCACACAGAACTTCGACTACTACCTTCTGAACCTTTCCTGGTCGCCGGAGTTCTGCCACTCGCACCCCAACGCAACCGAGTGCATCCGGCACTCCGCCTTCGTCCTCCACGGCCTATGGCCCCAGAACAACAACGGGACATACCCTCAGGATTGCTCAGCCGAACCCGGCCCACGTGATCCTGTCGCCTTCAGCGACATCTACCCTGACCCCGGCCTTCTCATTCACGAGTGGCGCACGCACGGCACCTGCTCCGGCCTCTCGCCTGACGCCTTCTTCAAGCTAGCCCGCAACGCCTTCCATTCGGTGGCTATTCCCCCGACCCTCTCCCACCTCGATCATCAAATATCCATGCCACCCAGCCAGATCCTTGACCTCTTTACCGGAGCCAATCCATCCATCCCCCGATCAAGTCTGGCTCTCTCCTGCGGCAACAACTACCTCACCGCAATCGAAGTCTGCCTGAACAAGAGTGCTCAGCCCACTGCTTGCGGCCCCATCCGCTCCTGCCGCGCCAACACGGTCCGCATCACTCCTCCATAAATCGATCTGCAAGAGTGCAAACCGTGCAGAGAATCTAGGTTGCCAGAGTCAGCTTGCGCGCATCGAGGTACGCCGCAAGCTTCGCCGCGCTGCCTGTGACATCCACCAGGGCTAAATAGCCATCCGGCCGCACGAGATACGCGGCATTGCGTCGTATACCCCCTCGCCTCATCTCCCTACGCCACGGAAACACATGAAGCGGCAACCCTCGCTCCTCGCATGTTGCTCGCATCTGCAGCATCGCTTCGCCGTACACATGCATCTGCCAATCGACCGAGGTCAGCGGCGCGAAGTTGTCCCTGTACTCCTCGTTCCAGTCCATCTTGACCCACGGCAAACGATCACCGCCATGAACAGCTCCTGCGCGTCCTTCGCTCAGGAGCGGTAGTTCACCGCCGTCTGCGACACGGTACGAAACATAACACGCCGCAACGTCCGAGACGCAACGATCAATGGAAACAGAAGCGGCGCAACTCGCAAGCGCACGAGTCGTGCAATCGCTCCGGAGCTCGTCACTCCGGTGAAGGCCCGATCGGTAGTTGCGACAAGCCGTCTTGCGAAGGCAATGCGCTCCGGCTCATAGCTATTGAGCAACGATGCCCTCCCCCGGCCATGCAACACCGCAGCGAGTTTCCACGCGAGGTTCACCGCATCCCCGATACCAGTGTTCATGCCCTGGCCGCCGACGGGGCTGTGGATGTGCGCTGCATCACCAAGCAGGAATGCACGATCCTTGCGAAAATGTTCAGCCACCCGGTGATGCACGCGGTAGGTTGAAAACCAGTTCACCGATTTCACGTCCATACTGATCCATTGGATCACGCGCTTGCTGACGTCGTTCCATGAGAGGTCTTCGCGCCTCTGCTCCGCCTCATCGCGTACTGTTCCGACGAGACGAGCGCGCCGATCGTCTTTCATGGGGAAGACGATGAGAAAATCGGTTTGGTCGAATGCCGCATGTAGTTCGCCGTTCAGGGCCTGCCCGCTCGCTTCAACATCGGCGACGTAGAAGAGGTGCTCGTAGGTTCCGCCTGGGAATCCAATTCCGATCGTGTCACGCACGGCGGAACGCGCTCCATCGCAGCCCGCGATGTAGGCAGGGGTGCACGTTTCTACCGTTCCGTTAGACATTCGTATCTGCGCGCGCACGTGGTCATTCGTAACTTCGAAACCGATGAGTTCGGTTTGGCGCAGACCTCGATGCCTGCTGCGGTCAGGCGCTCAATCAGCAGACGCTCGTGTTCATCCTGGGGAAAGATCAGAGGATACGGAAATGGGCTGAGTCCTACGCCCATGTCGCCAAAGACAATATGCGCCGCCTTTCGGCCGGCCACCCATAGATTCGCGGCGTTGACTTTTCTTCCACGCTCAACTACCAGATCAGCGATACCGAGTTGTCCGTACAACTCGAGCGTCCGTGCCTGCACGGCCAGCGCGCGCGAAGTCGTTCCCGGCTCCGACGTCTTGTCGATGATCCTCACCCGCACGCCCAGCCGTGTCAACCACAGAGCCAACACCAGACCCGTCGGCCCCGCGCCAACGATGAGGACATCTGTGTCGGGAATCGATGAAGCATTCATCGTCTGACCTCGCCCTCAAATCTAACCCAAAGTGTCCAGGGGTGGATCGGATCTAATTCTTAGCCGGCGCCTTCAATCCCATCTCGGCCATGACCATCTGCAGGTCCTTCCAGGCTTCGCTCTTCATTCGCGGATCGCGCAACAGAAACGCAGGATGGTACGTCACCGCCAGCTTTGCTCCGCGACAACGATGCCATCGGCCGCGCAGCGCGCTCAGCGATTGTTTTACTCCCAGCAGATACATTGCTGCAGTCGAACCCAGCGCCACCACCACCTGCGGCTGCACCACATCGATCTGCTGCAGCAGAAACTGGTCGCACGTATTTGCCTCCACCGGCTCCGGAACCCGATTCGCCGGCGGCCTGCACTTCACGATATTGGCGATGTAGACCTGCTCGCGCTTTAGCCCCATCGCGTGGATCATGTTGTTCAGCAACTGCCCCGCCTTGCCGACAAACGGGACGCCCGTGGTGTCCTCATCCGCCCCCGGGCCTTCGCCCACAAACATCAACCGCGCATTAGCATCGCCATCGCCGAACACGATCGTGCGCCTTCCCGCGTAAGCCAGCGGACAGCGCGTACAGTCGCCAATGTCTTCTTTGATCGCTGCGAGAGCCTCGGCCTTGTGTTCAGGAGCCACCCGGCTCTCAGGCAAAGGCGCAAGATGATCGAAACTTACCAGCGTCGCAATCGGAGGCTCCAGAAAGGCAGGTCGGCTCGGAACAGAAGTCGCTTCCAACGCCTCAACCACCGCAGCAGCCTCAACTGCGGCAGCCTCCACCGGCGTGGGCTGCGTCGGATTAGTCTCGGCGTGCACCGGCTCGCCCCGACGATAAAAGTCATGGATGCCGATATCCCGGAGGTACTCCACATAGGCCCGCAGCTGTTGCTCTGGTTCTCCTGCCATGGCTCTATGGTATCGCTAGTTATTGCACCGGAAGATCGAGCGCCGGTTCCACCACACGCTCCGGCAAAACGAACTTCACATGTCCCTGCTTGATTTCATCCTGCGCTACGCGGCATGCCTTCATCGACTTGGCGACAATCAGCGGCGAAGCGCCCGATTGCAACTGCCGCGCCCGGCGCGCCGCACCTTTCACCAGGCTGTATTTGTTGTGGAATGCGCTTTCACTGGTCATACGTTACCCCCATAGTGTGAATTTATATCTCAGACTCGCGAATTGCTCTACATAATTCGCAGTGGATAAGTGGACCTTATCTCTCAAACGCTGTTAGTGCTGCCTTCAATTTTGGCGACGCTGCGTCAGTTCTGCAACTCGAAGCGATGGCCTGAACGCCATCTCTTACGCCACGCTCGCTCAAAACAATGGCCCGGAGCTCGGTCACAGCCTGATCCAGAACATCGTTCACCAGAGCATACTTGTAATCCCACATCTGCTTCAACTCGTTCTTCGCCGCAGCGAGTCTCTTCAGTATCTTCGCCTCCGTGATGGGAATCTTGGAAGCCGCCTCCTCCGCCTCGCTTCGGCGTCTCAAACGCATCTCCAGAATCTCCGGACTGGGCGGCAGGACGAAGATCGACACCGCCTGGGGGAGCTTTTTCATCACCTGCGATGCGCCCTGCACGTCGATGTCGAGCAGCAGATCCTTCCCCACAACCTTCGCATGACTCAATGCCGAAACGGCGGTGCCATAGTAGTTCCCGAATACCTCCGCCCACTCCAGGAAATCACCCGCCACAACCATTCGCTCAAACTCTTTCCGGGTCGTGAAGTGATACTCGCGGCCATCCTCCTCCGAGCCGCGTGGCGCCCGGGTCGTATACGAAATCGAAAAATCCAATCCCTCCACCAGCGAACGCAGCTGGTTCACCAGCGTCGACTTTCCAGAACCCGACGGCGCCGAAATAATAAAAAGAATTCCCGCCATGCGCCTCAATCACCTGTTTCAAATGATCTTTGTTCAGTCTAACAATCCACAGAGATCGCCGGAGAGCGCTACTCCAGATTCTGGACCTGCTCACGGCACTTCTCGATCTCGGCTTTCATCTCGAGCCCTAGCTCTGTAATTCGCAGACTGTTCTCGCCTGCGGCTCCACTGGTCTTCGACAACATCGTATTCGCCTCGCGATTCAGCTCCTGCAGGAGAAAATCCAGCCGCTTGCCCAGTTCTCCACCTTCATCCAGCATTGCGACAAAGCGATCCACGTGCGTCCGCAATCGAACGATCTCTTCCTCGATGTCACTCTTCTCAGCGAGCACAGCAGCCTCGGTCAGCAACCTCTCCTCGCTTACAGGAACACCCTCGGTTAGCTCCACCAACCGGCTGCGTAGCCTGTCGAACTGCGCCTCGCGCACTCCATTTCTCAGTCCCGACATCTCCTCAGCGAACCCTCGAAGGCGCAGCATCGAGGCACGGAGCTCCGCCACCATCGCCGCACCCTCCTGTGCCCGGACCTCATTCAGCTTCTCCACCAACGGACCAATTTGTGCGAGCACAGCCACATCGAGTCCCGCCAGGTCATCCGCTCCAACACTGCTCTCCCCCGTCATCATGCCGGGGATGCGCAGCATTCCGTTCAGGTCCGGCTCATACGCCAGGCCATTCGCCTCCGAAGCCTCCCGATACGCCTGCATATAAGCACTCAACAACCCCGCATTCAACTGGATGCCCGCTGTGCTCCTGCGCTCCAGCTGCAACGTCACTTCCACGTGCCCACGTCGCAGACGCTCCTTCAACATCCGCCGCATCTGCACCTCCAGGCCATCACAGTACGAAGGCAGCCGAAGATTGAGATCCAGAAACCGATGGTTCACGCTCTTCATCGCCAACGTAAAGGCAACACTGTCCCGCACTGACCCACGCAGACTGGCATACCCAGTCATTGAATAGACCTCACTCACGCAATTCCCTCCAGATTAGCCGTCAACGTAACTTCGCCACTACCCACAGGCACCGAATCCTCCACGCTGAACTGCATCCTGTAGAGCCGCTGATATGTCCCGGAGTGCTGCATCAGCTCTTCGTGCGTTCCGATCTCAGTAATCTGCCCGCCTTCGATCACCGCAATGCGAGTAGCCCGCCGCACCGTGGAGAGGCGATGCGCAATCACAAACACGGTCCGCCCCCGCATCAGGTTTGCCAGTGCTGCCTGAACATATTGCTCGCTCTCCATGTCCAGCGCAGAGGTTGCCTCATCCAGAATCAGGATAGGCGCATTCTTTAGAATCGCTCGTGCAATCGCCAGCCGCTGCCGCTCGCCGCCACTGAGCCGCGTACCCTTTTCACCAATCCTCGTGTTGTACCCATCCGGCATGTTGAGGATGAACTCGTGTGCCAACGCCATCCGCGCGGCATCTTCCACCTTGGTCAGCGGGACGTCCGGCTGGCCATATGCAATGTTGTTCCGCACCGTATCGTTGAAGAGCACCGTCTCCTGCGTCACCTTGCCGATCTGCTCCCGCAAGGACGCGATCGTTACATCCCGCAGGTCATGTCCATCAATCAAAATCCTTCCCTCATTCACGTCGAAGAATCGCGGAATCAGATTTACCAGAGATGACTTACCCGCCCCGCTCGGACCAACCAAAGCAATCACTTCGCCTGGCTGCACCGTCAGATTGATGCCCTGAAGCACCTGTTTCGTTTCGCCCTCCTCACTTGCATAGGCAAAGCCGACATCATCAAATCGAATCCCTTCGCTGAATCCCTTTAACACAAAGGCGCGCTTCTTCTCCTGCACATCATCCACGGCGTCCATAAACTTAAAAATCTCTTCGCTCGCTCCCACCGCCTGTTGAAAGCTGTTATAGAACGCGGCAAACTTCCGTACCGGGTCGTACAACGTGAACACCGCAATCAGGAAGGTGATAAACGATCCTGCCGTCATCTGCTTCTGCTGAATGCTCCATCGGCCCACCAGCAGCAGCAGAGCAATCGCCATCGACGCAATCAGATCCATCAACGGCGAACTGATCGCCTGCACCTTAACCGACTTCAGATTGGCATCGAATAACCTGCGCGCCGCGCGACGAAACCGGTTCATCTCCCACAGTTCCATACCGAATGCCTTCACAATACGATTACCAGTAATCGTTTCGTGCAGGATGTTCTGAATCTCCGCCAGCTTGTCCTGCCCTCTACGTGTCGTCACGCGCACTCTTCGCCCAATGCGGCGAGCAGAAAGAACCACTACCGGCAAAAAGAGCAGCAGCACCCAGGCCAGCTTGCCGCCGACGATGACTACGGCGACGGCGGTGAAGACAAGCGTAAAAAACTGCTGCAGAAAGTCGCTCATCACACTCGACATCGCATACTGGACCTTCTCGATGTCATTGATCAACGTCGACAGCAAGGTACCCGTCGTATGCTTCTGAAAGAACGCCACGGACCGGCGCAAGACGGCGTTATAAAGATCATTTCGCAGGTCGGTGATCATGCCGAATCCGGCGCGGTTCACCAGATAAGTGCCAAAATAATCGCTCACCGACTTCAAAAATGCTGACCCAACCAGCGCCACCGCCACCACTACCCAGGCATTGTGAAAGTAGCTCGGTATAAACCGCTGCAGATTGATGATGTAATTCGTGTGCGGAATGCGAAACAGCAGCACTAACCCCGGTGGCGCCTCCGGGCTCAACACATTGTCAAAGATTGGCTTGACCAGCAGGATCCGGAACGCGGCCATCGCACCCACGACCGCCATCAGCACGACCGACGCCAGAGAATACAGCGCGTACGGCCGAACATAAAGCAGTAACCGCCAAATGCGTCTCAAGCCATCACTCTCCCGCTCGTCGATACCATACGGTGCATCTCACCATTTTATGGCGCGCCGCCGTTTTGCATCCGGAACCCACGGTCCCATTTACTTCGGCATATCCCGATGTGACGTCTTCACCCGGTAGCCCTCTTCCGCCAGCCGCTTCTTCATCTCTTCCGCAATAAATACCGACCGGTGCTGCCCTCCAGTACATCCAAAAGCCACCGTCAAATAGCTCTTCCCCTCTTTGATGTAGTGAGGCAAAAGAAACTTCAGCATGTCCGTCGTCTTATCCAGAAACTCCTTCGTCTGCGGGAACTGACGAACATACTTAGCCACCTTTGGGTCTTGTCCCGTCAGTTTGCGGAACTCCGGCACAAAATGGGGATTCGGTAGAAAGCGCACATCGAACACCAGGTCCGCTTCGGTTGGCACGCCATTCTTGAATCCGAAGCTATTCGAAGAGACCATCAGACTCTGATCGCTCTCCTCACGCTCAAATTGCGCGTTGATCCGTGCCCGCAGCTCATGCACATTGAACTTCGTCGTATCCAGCACGGTATCGGCGACGTTGCGGATCGGGTCCAGCCGTTTGCGCTCCGCCCGGATCGATTTCACCACGGTGTCGCTTCTTCCCATCGGGTGCGGTCGCCGCGTCTCCGAAAAGCGCCGGATGAGTGCCTCTTCACTGGCCTCCAGGAACACGACTCGCGTCGGCAGCACCTTACGGACTTCTTTCAGAATGGACGGGAACTCATCGAGCCGCATCCCTTCGCGGACGTCAACCACCAATGCGGCACGTTCAATCTCTGCCGACTGCCGAACTAGGTCCGCAAATCGCGGCACGAGCTCCAGCGGAAGATTATCGACCGAGTAGTACCCGAGGTCCTCGAAGGCCTTCAGCGCAGACAATTTCCCCGATCCCGAAAGCCCGGTCAAAATAACCAGTTCGCCCTTATACTCCGGGACCGGGTTGGCCTCTCTCTTCTTCTTGCTTTTCTTTGCGCCGGCACCCTTTGAACCCGTTGACCGCTTCGAGACCCTCTTGCTCGTCATGCTAGAAATCCTAGCACCCCGCCTAACCTAGGGGACCTCGATCAGCTCCATCTTTCCGTCACGTTTACGATGCAGCACCATGGCCTGCCCGCCGTGATCGCGAAACACGAAGACGTCGCGATCCCGAAACGCGGCCTCCTTCACCGCTTCTTCGAGCGACATTGGCCGCCGGGCAACCCCGTCGTTCGAGCGCACAACATGCGGCTCCGCCAATGGCGAGTGCGAGGGAAAAGAATGCACCAGCATCGGCACCGCCTTGCGGCCGACGCTGGTCTTCGCAACCACTTTCACCACGACGTTCGCCCTGCGTGCTCCGTTGACTGCAACCTCAGGCTTTGCGCCTTTCACATCGGCCTTCGGATGCCGCTTGATTGTTCCAAATTTCTTCTTATTCCGGATTGCTTGCTGTTCGATCTTCACCAGAGTGTCGCGTAGCGCGAGCCCCATCTCTGTCTCCTCACAGCGCGCTACCAGCTTCTGATGCCTGGTCTGTACCGTCACCTCGGCGATCTGCCGATATTTGTCCGTAGAGAGAATCACATGCACGCTGGCGGCGCTGCCCACGATCTTCGCAATCCGCGCCAGTCCTGCTTCAGCCTGTAGCTTCAGCTTTTTTGTGATGGTTGTTTGTCTGCCGGTGTACTCCACGTCCATACGTTCACCTCGTCCTGCGATCTAACAAGAACTTCGCAGACGACTAGCGTACACGACGTTGGTGCGTACTTGGAATCTGCATATCTTCCCGATACTTCGCCACGGTCCTTCGGGTCACCTGGATTCCCTGCCGCTGGAGCTCGGCCGCCAGCTGATCATCCGTCAGCGGCTTCCGTTCATCCTCTTCCTCAATCAGCTTCTTCACCTTACGCTTCAGCAGCACCAGCGGCAGATCCCCGCCTTCCGGGCCATTCACACCTTCGGAGAAAAAGAAGCGCAGCTCGAACACTCCTTGGGACGTATGCACATACTTATTCGCGACCGCACGGCTCACCGTCGAAGGATGGACGCCAATCTCCTCGGCTACCTCTTTGATCATCATCGGCTTCAGCGCATTGACGCCATGCTCCAGAAACTCCGCCTGCCGCCGCACAATCACTTCGCAGGTCCGCACGATCGTGTTCTTCCTCTGCTCGATATTCCGCAGCAGCTGGATTGCCGACTTGTACCGCTCTTTCACGTACTCTTTGACTTCTTTTTCAGTCTGTTTCTGCTGCAGCATCTTGCGGTACCCCTGGTTCAACCTCAATGTTGGCATGTCCTCTTCGTTCATCACCACAACATAGACATCGTCGCGCTTCACAAACGCAACATCCGGTTCAATCAGCCGTGTTTCGCTCTGGTTGTAGCGCTGCCCCGGTCTCGGATCCAGCGTCCGGATAAACTCCACCGCTGCAGCTACCTCCTCCGGCGTACGCCCGCAGCTTCGCGTCAATTCGCGCATGTCCTTCTTCTGCAGCAGCGGCAGGCAATTCGTCACGACATGAGTCGCGATGCTGAAGATATCCGCCTGCCCCGAACCGTTCTCTACCGTGACAGGCTCGCTCGCACCGGAGGTTTCATCGCCGCCCACTCCGTTCTTCGCAGCAGCATCAGCAGCAGTTATCTGCCGCCGTCGAAGAACCATCGCCGCCTCACCCTGCTGGGCGGAGATCTGGATCAGCAGGCACTCCCGCAGATCCCTTGCTCCCACGCCAACCGGGTCGAGAAAATTAACCAAAGCTCGCGCCTCGCGGACCGCGGCCAATAGCAACGCCACATCGTCATCCGCCGCGGCCGCCATCTCCAAACCCTCATCCTGCGTTGGAGCAGCGGCATTGTCGCCCCCGTCCGGCTTCTCCCACAGATGCGTCGCCTTCCCCTTGGATCCCCGCTCAAATGGAATCGGCTCCGGCCGCACCGGTTCCCTCGCCTGCAGCAGTGCCTCAACCAATTCTTCGTCGGTCGCCGTCAGATAGCCATCTTCGTTCAGATTGCCCACCACCAGCTCCGTCGCGGCTCGAACCTCGGGACTCAAGGTCAGCGAGCCCAGCTGCCATGCCAGATGGTCGCTCAACGTGCTCGGCTGCGAGAGGAAGTTCTCAAAAGAAGGCTTGTCATACTCTTCGAAGTTTGAAGAAGTGCGAAAGCCGGGGTCAAGATAGTCCTGAAAATAGCTTCCGAAGTCGATCTCATCGAAGGGATCTTTTTCCACCCTTTCGCCCTCGGCCGCCACCTCCTCCGCGGAACGCTCCCGGTCCCCTTCGATTCCCGCCCGCTCATCCAGCGTGACAGCCGACTCCTCAAGCTCCTCAAGCACCGGATTCTCCACCATCTCGGTGTTGATCATCTCTTTCAGCTCAAGCTTGTTCAGCGCCAGAACGCTGACCATCTGCACCAGTCCAGGGGTCAGTACCTGTCGTTGTGAGACCTTCAAGTTCAGCTTCGGTTGCAGCAGCACAATTAACCTCTTATCGACCTGTTACTTTTCCTTTTGCGTAAATGTAGTTTGGCTCTTATCGTGCTTAACGTGTCTATTGTGCAATCATCTGCACATCGAACGCCACTCCTGGCTTGGCCACAGTCTACACGCCTCAAGGTCTAACTGGCTGTAAGTCTAACCCTGCCAATAGCTCCGCGAAACTCCACCGATAGCAACGTAGCCTTACAACTTGCGTTGTAGAACTCATCCCCTCAATCCATCGAAAAGTTCTCTCCAAGATAGATTCGCCGAACGTCCGGGTTGCGACCCAGCTCTCCCGGCGTTCCAGTCGCAAAGATTTTACCCTCAGTGATGATGTATGCGCGATCCGTGACGGACAATGTCTCCCTCACATTGTGGTCCGTAATCAACACTCCGATCCCGCTCCGTTTCAACCCGAAGATAATCTCCTGCAAATCCAACACTGCTATCGGATCGATACCGGAAAATGGTTCGTCCAGCAGAATGAATGCCGGTTCGATCGCCAGGCACCGCGCAATCTCCACCCGCCTGCGTTCGCCACCGCTCAGCGCATAGCCTCGCGTCTTGCGAACATGCCCTAGATTCAACTGTTCAATCAGCCTCTCGGTGCGCGTTCGCCGAGCCTCCCAGCTCAGTTGCTGCGCCTCCAGCACGGCCAGAATATTGTCCTGCACGGTGAGCTTGCGAAACACAGAAGGCTCCTGCGGCAAGTAGCTGATGCCATAGTTCCTTGCCCGCAGATACATAGGCAGCCGGCTGATATCGTGGCCATCGGCCAGCACCCGCCCCGCATCCGGCCGCACCAGCCCCACTATCATGTAGAAACTCGTCGTCTTGCCTGCACCATTCGGCCCCAGCAGTCCCACCACCTCACCCTGCTCAAGCTGCAGGCTCACCCCCCTCACCACCTGGCGTCCCCCGTACGATTTGCCGATATCCTCCGTCGATAATGTCTTCATTCCTTGTTCTTCACCCGCGTCTCCGTCCGCACTCGCTGTCCCGCGCCACTCTCTCCTCCATTAGAAACCACGATGTTGTCATCGCCGGAGTGGAATCGCAGGGACGTACCCGTTACGGTCCCTCGCTGGTCGTCCGTCACTTTCGGCAATACTGTCGGCGTACCTGTCAAAACAAACAGGCCATCGCTAGCTGTGTACACCAGCTGCTCGCCGGTTGCACGCCGTCCCGGCTGTTCCATGTCTACGTGTCCGCTCACAACCATTCGCTCCACACTGCCCGCCATAAACCCACTCCCGCCGGCCGCAGACACGGGATTCGCCCTCACTCCATCGGACTTACCGCCGTTCTGCGATACGGTCTTCCCAGCCGCCCCGGTCTGCACAGGCTGCAGATACACCACTACCTGCTGCCCCCGCATGCTGCCATCCCTGCTTTCAACCTCCACGCCACCCGTGAACTCAGCCTTCCTCGCCTCGTCGGAGTACACCAGCTCCCGGCTAGCCACTCGAACCACATCCGCCTTTCCTCCTACTATCAACTTCCCGGGCGCAGCCTTTCTCCGGGCCACATCTGCCTTTGGAGAAGACCCGGAAGATCCACCGCTCACCAGCACCGTATGCACCGCCATCGGAGCGCCCTGGCCCTCCCCATGCGCCAGCAGCCGCCTCTGCTTCTGCTCGAACTGAAGCACCGGAGCATCCACCTGCGATGCTCCCTGCCACAACCGCGCCGGAGTGCCCGCGACTCCATGAAACGTCGCGATCTGCGAATCATGTTTCAGCTCGGCACGTGCCGCCAGCACATGCACCGGCTCGTCAGCGCTGCCAGCCTGCGCATAACTTGCCTTCACCGAGCCGTCCGCCGCCGCATCCCCCGTCTGCTGCTCCGTTACCACGCGGTCGGCCCAGAGCACACTCGCCCCATTGCTAACCTGTACGTTGCCCGTCAACGTCGTTCGCTCCAGCTCGCCATCGAACACAGCCCGTTCTGCTGTGACTCGCTCCTCCAATGGCGCCGTCGCCTCTCCCGGCTTCCGCACCGGCAGCTGTGTCATCACGACATGCCCCTGCTCCACTGCATCGGAAACTTCATCGGCACTCCCGCCGATCAGTCCGTCTTTTCTCCCCTGCTTCCCTTGGCTCGAACCGCTCGATGCCCGCCCGGCACCAGCCGTCACAGGCCGAAAATGCGCCACCAGCGAATCACCAGACCCGGTATTGACCACTCCCGTCGCGCTTACCCTGCGCAGCGCCGTGTGCCCGTCTCCATGCACCTCGGCAAGGTGATCCTTATTCCCAATCCGCACAAAATGAGCCGTCAGCACATCGCCGGCCAGCGCGCTATTGGTCGTCCCACCCTTCGCAGCCGCGTTGACCACCGTCAACCGGGCATCCCCTGTCGCCTTGGCATCTCGCAGCTGCGCCTTGCCCGCCGCATCGGCAGCCAGCGCAAGCTCCACCGTTCCCGCATTCAGCTCCCGCTCACTCCACGGCTCCGTCGGCGCATCCGACGCCCGCACCCGTTCATGCAATCGCACCGCCCCGGTCATCACCACATGCTCCGGATGGCCCTTCTTGTCGAACGCCGCGCGCCCCTCCCCGGCCTCTCCCTGCGCCAGCCGCAGCGGTTCCTCCGACTTGTACTTCACTCCACCCGACATGACAGCCGAATGAGGCTGATTCTGCGCGTTCAATGTCATCTCGCCCCGCGGAGCCTTCACACTTTCCCCCGCCGCTCCGGTCAACGTTACGTCCCCCTCCGCCTCCACCCGTTCCGCCGATCCATCGCTGCGCAGGTGCACCACAACATGCTGCGCCTCCGCAGTCTGACCCTCCGACCTGCCTGTGTCCTCACCAACCGACACATACTTCGCCTGCGACAGTACGACCGTCTGACCCGGCCGATCCAGCACCGCGTGCGACGCAGTCAACACCACGGGACGATCATGCTGCAGCCCGTTCACCTTCACCGCCGCGTGCAGCACCACCACACCCGTATCCGCGCTATAGTCCGCCCCAACCGCATGACCAGTTATCCCGCCCGACGCAAACTCAATGTCTTTATCCGTTGCCGCCACACCCAGCTTCCGCAGAAACACCAGCCCACTGGTCGTCACATGGATGAGACGCTCATCCTTGCTCTCATGCTCCCCCGCGACACCTCCCCCGGCCTGCCCTGCATGCAAATCCTTCCCCGCCGCATAGTCCATCTTCGCGTTCGCATCCGTAGCCTCAGGCGCCTGGAGATCGATATGCACCTCACCTACGGCGCGAATGATCTCATTCTTCTGGTCATACTCAAACTCTTGCCCGTAGATTCTGTCCGCCCTGTCCTGCTTCCTTCCGTAGAGCACGATCCCGACATCATGGAGCGTCATCTTTCCATCCGAACGCTCCACTGCCTTGGCCGCATGAATCGTGTAGACCGTTCTCCCCTCCACCGATTGCGAATAGGTGATGTTATTGGTCTCCCGCCGGACGTCCACCCCCAGCTTCTGCGGCAGATCCCTTAGGAACCGGTGCGCCCGATAGTGGGCATAGCCGAGAAATGAAGCGATCACAATCACCAGCAGGCCAGCACCCACCAGCAACCATAACCGCAGCCGTTCTATCGAAACGTTCATTCCCCTCTATCTTCTCACCCACAGATATCTGCCGCATTTGCCTGTTCTTCCCCCACTTACCAAAGACATCGTCATTTCGACCGAAGCGGCTCACAGTCCCATCGTGAGCCGAGCAGCGGAGAAATCTGCTTCTCTACCCCGACACTTCCCCGGAAATGGAACGATCCAGTTGCGCCGTGTCGCAACCATCTACTCCACCGGCCCTGGGTCTAAACTATCTCTATGGCCGATCAGCTCTACCTGAGCCTCTGGTTCCCCAACTTCCGCTTCGAGGCCCTACCCGCGGCTCTCGTCTGTGTCATGCGCCAGTTCTCTCTGATCAGCAAAGACACCCGAGTCGCCGCAGCCAGCGTCTATCCCATCAGCTTCAATGAAGCCCCCGCCTACCAGCGCATCTACGTCAACGACGACCGCGCCGAAGATACCTCCGCCTCCATCATCGAAAACGCCGTCGCCGAGGCAAACGAGCAACTTCACGACGACATGGCCTACGAGTTTGAGATGCGCTGGAAGCTCTGGGCCCCAGTCGAAGCCGACCCGCAGCCCCCGGATCCCCGCATCGACATCTACCCGGAGTTTGAATCTGTCCGTCTCGATACTCTTTGGAAGCTCCAACCCGCCACCGTCAAAATCATCGGCTTCGGCCCCCAGTTCGACGACGCCAGCTTCGAACAGAACGGCCACATCCGAATCGACTTCGGCCTCGACACTCCCTGGCTCGCCGAAACCCTCGAAGACGAACAACTCGACGAAGACGCCACCAAACACATTCAGCAGAATATAGAGATGCTGCTCGCCTTTACCCTCTCCGTGGAAAAAAACTGCGGCATCAGCAGCCGCCTCCTCTGGACCGAATCCGGCGAGCCCCTCGCTCAGAAACTCATCGACCGCCTCCAGCGCGTTAACTGACTATCCGCCAACGTAACTATCGACTAACGACCGGCGAATCTGGCCTCGCTTCAACCGCACCCATCCGCTCTGCCCTCCGCATCTTCACCTCACGCGCCGCCACCAGAAACAACCCGGTAAACGTCAGCGCCAGCATGCCGTAGGCGCGAAACCCATGCAGCTGCGGAATATCGCCATACAGCAGCGCGAGTCCCGCGAACACGAAGAACACATGCGCACAAAACACCTGCAGTGAAGCCTTCCCCAACGTAAGGAACGGCTCACGGGAGATGAGGCGCACAAGATATCGCCGCAGCCAGTAGCAAACGACCAGGCAAGCCGCCAGGTTGATCAATCGCAACGGACCAATCTGCCACTTGTCCACCTGGATTCCCAGCGCCTCCTGCGTCAGGTGCGGCCCCAGCCCTCGATGCCGCACCTCAAAGAAGAACACACACACCGCACCGCACAGTGCGACGGCCCACCTCGGCACCCGCGCCAGCGGCATCTCGCCCTCCATCGACCTCGCCCCCAGCCATAGCCCGATGATCCAGACCCCCTGCCACGCAAACAAATTGAACGCTCCTGTCTCCTGCAGCGGAATCGGCAGATGCGTCGCATGCACCAAGAGGTTATGCAGAAACCCCCTGAGCCCAAACTGAGCCGCGAGCCAGAGAAATCCGCTCCCCGCCAGAATCCATTTCCATCCGTACCGGACCGACATCAAGAGCGCAACAGGCGTGAAGAACAGAAAGATCACATACATCGGCAGAATATCCAGCAACGGTGGGCAATAAATCAGCAGTGCCGATCCAATGATCGCAACCACCGGATGCGCCAGATAAAAGTTGAGCAGGTTGTACAACGCCGGCCGGTGCGTTCTCGCCGCGAACGCCGCAGCCACGGTAAACGCAAATGCCAGCATCAACAAGTGGTAGCTGTAGATCTTCAGTGTCCGACGCCACAGCTTCCCGCGTAGCCCGGTTTCATTCTGCTGTGCATCACGCAGGTAGACGCGGCTCACCAGCAGAGCCGACATAAAAACAAAACCCTCAGCAGACGACACAAATCCAAACGGCTGATTCACAAAATCACTGAATCGCGTCGGCATATGCGTGAACGTCATCCACACCAGGAACAGCCCGCGCAGCGCATCCAGCTCCGGCATCCTCCGCGAATTGGGAGAGGTCAACTTCACGGATCACAAACCCCCACGCACTCCCTCGAAAACCCACTTAAGTTAAGACGCGCCCCCATCGAATAGGCTTCATCCTGCAAAAGTAGACCCCCAAGCGCAGCAAACTGAAGAGTCGGTGGACCTTTACGAAAATCAACGAAAACTCTTATGCCTTTCTTACGCATCAGATGCTGAAATGTCTTTGGCGGCGGAATAAGGCCGCCGGGAGAAAGTTTCATGCACACGTTTCGTACCCGCAGGCCCCTTCTCGTCAACGCAACGCAATGCCTCCACCCCACCACCATCCTCACCGACTCCGGACAGCGCAAAGCCTATCCCGGCGACTGGATCATCGAAGGTGAAAATCACGAGCGCTACATCGTAGACAACACCTTCTTCCAACGCACCTTCGCCCCGATCCCCTGGGAGCCTTCCAACGAAGGGCGCCACTACGGCAGCTAGTCCTCTTCTCCCTCTCGAATTTCAACCTCAACCAACCTCCGGCTCCAGAGCAACGCAGCCCGAAAAAGAAAACGTGCAGCGGCATATGGCATTGTCCCTCGTACAAGAACCTCCGGCCCCCTCCTTCTCGCCCTCACTCGCAATCCTCCCCCCATCGGAAAACGAGCTCACCGCCTCACTCATGCGAACGCGCCAGGCGTTATTGCAGGACGCCCGCTCCATCCACCAACTCATCCACACCTTCACCCACGACGGCACCTTGCTCCCCCGGCGCTACGCGGAAATCTGCGCGAACATCAGCACCTTCACCATCGTCGAAACCGCCTCTGGCCAATTCATCGGTAGCGCCGCCCTCCACGTCTACGGCCACCACCTGGCTGAAATCCGTTCTATCGCTGTCCGACATGACAGCAAGGGACAGGGAGCCGGCGGCTTGCTCGTCCGCGCCCTTCTCGATCGAGCCAAAGCAAGCGAGATCAAGTGCGTCTGTCTCTTCACGCGCATCCCCACGTTCTTCGAGCATTTCAACTTTCGCGTCGCCCCACATCAAGCCCTGCCCGACAAAATGTTGAAGGACTGTGCACACTGTGCCCGGCGCAATGCCTGCGACGAGATTGCCATGGTTATCGGCGAACTCCCCGCGCCACGCGACACGCCTTCGGGCAGCCTCTTGAATCGCCCCCACCACGCCGACCTTGTCCAACTGAAGCTGTAAGCTCACCCGCTGCCCGGGGCTCACCCGAAAGTTGCATTCCCTGACAGTTGTCATCCCGGATACCATCCGGCACGTAATGCTTGCGGCTGGCTATTTTTATCAGGGATGATTGCCGCCTAGAGCTTGCACCGCACCACGCAGCTGCTCAATCGATTCAAAACAGAACAGGCGAGCTCTGCTAATCTCTCTCGCGCGCGTCTAACAGCGAGAGTCAACCAGGAAAAAAGAAGATGGAATACACACAACAGAACGATCAGGTTTCAATGTACCAATCAAACTTCCGTGCCGAAGACGGTCCTACTGCCGGCCGTTCGAATGCTCTCTACGAAGGCGTCGTTGTCCCGCTTGCCTCACTGTTTGCCGTGTTTCTCTTTATGCTCGGCGCAATGATCATCACCAACTAGGCGCGTCGGGAAACGAAGTTTCGTCTTGGTCCCTATAACCCGGTAATCCAGTTCAGAGGCCAGAGTCTGCCCCGGGACAGAGGTGTGCGAACCTTCACACTTGGGTCAATGCCTGGCCCGCCACCAAAATCTCCGAGAAGTCCGCAATACCGGAGAAGTCCCCCAGCACTCTCTCCAGCAGCGCCAACCGGTTCGCTCGAACCTCCGCGTCCGGAGCCATCACCATCACGGCATCGAAAAACGCATCCACCTGCGGTCGCAGCGCGGCAATCTGTTCCAGTGCCGCCTTGTAATTCTTCTCCGCGCGCAGCCCTTTCACTGTCTCGGCCAACTCCGACGACCGCTTCGCCAGCGCCTTTTCCGTCGGCTCCGTCAGCAAGGCTTCCTCAACACGTGACCCGGCCGCATAGCCCTTCTCCTTCGCCTGCGAAAGAATATTCTTCATCCGTTTGAACGCTGACGACACCGCCCCAAAATCAGCACCGCCCCGCACTGCAGTCACGGCTTCGGCCCTCGCCACCGCATCTCTCACATCGTTCGACCCTGCCGCCAGCACCGCCTTCACAACGTCATATGCCTGACCCTTCACCTCGCGCAGATAGAACTCCAGCCTCTCCCCAAAGAAATCCCTCACCTTCGCGGCGATAGCAGAATCGCTTCCGCTTACGCTCGAAATCTCATCCAGCGTCAGCGGCAATGCAACACCACTCTCCGCAAGAATCTTCACAATTCCATTCGCTGCACGCCGCAAAGCAAACGGATCCTTCGACCCCGTCGGCTCCAACCCTAACCCAAACATTCCCGCAATCGTATCGGCCTTATCCACAATCGCAAGCAGCGAGCCTTCTACGGTCCGAGGCACGCTGTCCTCCATCGACTCCGGCTTGTACTGGTCATAGATCGCATCACTCATCGCAGCAGAAAACCCCTGCGCTCGTGCGTATAAACCCCCGACAACCCCCTGCAACTCCGTAAACTCCTTCACCAGTTCCGTCGTCAGATCAGTCTTCGCCAAACCAACAGCGTCAAGCAACGCGTTGAACTCAAACTGCACTCTCCGCCCCTGCACGAGAGAGCCAAGCCCGTGAGCGAGGCCGCCCATCCGCTTCGCTTTCTTTGCATAACTCCCCAGATCCTTCTGAAACGTTACATGCTCCAGCAATTCCACTCGCTCCGTCAGCGGCACCCGCTGATCGAACTCCCAGAAAAACCGCGCGTCATTGAACCGCGCCTTCAGCACCCGCTCATTGCCATGCCGAATCACCGCCATCCCCGCTTCATCAGTCTCGGTATTCAAGACCGCGAGAAAATGCGGAGCCAGCTTCCCCTCCTTATCTTCCACGGCAAAGTAGCTCTGATGATCCCGCATCACCGTCACCAGAACCTCCTCCGGCAGCGCCAGATACTCCGCCTCAAACCCACCTATCAGCACCGAAGACCACTCCGTCAAATGCGTCAGCTTATCCACCAGCCCATGATCCTCGCGCCAACGCAGACCAGCCCCGTCTGTGTCGCGAGTCCGAGTCACCTTATCCAGAGCCTTCCGAATCCTCTGCCGCCGCGCCTCCACATCAGCGATCACAAAACCACTCAGCAGCGCATCCTCGTACTCGCCAGACGCCTTCAACGCAATCGGATCATCGCCAAACAGCACCCGATGCCCATAGGTCACCGCTCCCGCCTCATACCCGCCGAAGCTGACCGGCACGACATCCGTCCCTAGCATCGCCACCATCCACCGCACCGGCCGCACAAACCGCTCCGGCTTTCCCGGCCGCCAATACATCGTCTTTGCCCAGTAGATCCCCGCCAGTTCCTTCGGCAACTCCGCCGCAATCACCTCGGCTGCAGCCCTACCCGCCTTCACTGCCGTCGCCGCAAGATACTCTCCCTTGGCATTCGTCACCGTCTTCAGCGCGGCAACCTCCACCCCGGCCTTCTTCGCAAACGCCACAGCCGCAGGAGTAGGCAAACCATCCTTATAAGCCACCTTCACCGAAGGCCCCACCAGTTCCTCGGCCACATCCTCCTGCCGCGCAGCAACATCTTTCACCCAAACCGCCAGCCGTCGCGGCGTAGCAAAGCTCTTCACGTCCACGCCCGAGCGCACCAGCCGTTCACGCTCCAGCATCTTCACCACGCGCTGCTGCAGCTCCGCCTGTGCCCCTGCAATCATCCGCGCCGGAACCTCTTCCAACCCAATCTCAAACAAAAAATCCGCCATCGTCCCTCAACTCTTCTCTCACTCAATCAAGCACAACCGCTCGGGTGCCCCCATCCTTCGCGTATTGTGCGAAGGGTGGGATGTATCGTTTCACCCCGCCACAGCACCAATCTCCGCGCCCCGCAACGCCTCTCCCTGCGCCGCATAAACCTTGGCGACACCCACCACCAGCGTCCGAATCCGCGCCATCACACCCACCCTTTCGGTCACCGAGATCGCCCCCCGCGCATCCAGCAAATTAAAAATATGCGAGCACTTCAGCGCCAGCTCATAAGCCCCTAGCACCGGAAACCGCTTCAGCGTCAGCTTCTCCATCCGATCGAAACCCTTCGCCTTCTCAAGCAACGCCAGACACTCCGCTTCATAAAGGTTCAAGTGTTCCCATAGCTTCGAAACATCCGCATAGTCGAAGCTGTAAGCCGAAAACTGCTCCTCCTCGGCTAACCTCATCTCCCCATAAGTCACCTTGCGCCCCGTATCGGGCTCCACCGCCCACACAATGTCATAGATCGAATCCGCATCCTGCAGAAATCCCGCAATCCGTTCCAGCCCATACGTAATCTCGCCCGAGATCGGATCCAGATCCATCCCCCCGCACTGCTGAAAGTAAGTGAACTGCGTAATCTCCAACCCATCCAGCATCACCTGCCACCCAACGCCCCACGCGCCGCCCACCGGCCACTCCCAGTTATCTTCTTCGAATTTAATATCATGTTCTTTCAGATCAATCCCAATCGCCACCAGCGACTCGAGATACATCTCCTGAATATTGACCGGTGGCGGCTTCAGAACCACCTGCAGCTGCGTATGCCGAAAAAGCCGGTTCGGGTTCTCGCCATACCGCCCATCCGCCGGCCTGCGCGAAGGCTGCGCATAAGCAATCCGCACTGGCTTCGGCCCCAGCACCCGCAGAAACGTATCGGGCGACATAGTCCCCGCCCCCACCTCAACGTCATACGGCTGCTGCAACACGCACCCGCGATCCGCCCAGAACCGTTGCAACGTAAACAGCAAGTCCTGAAACGTCAACACCCGCTTCTCCCCAGCCGCAGAAACCAATCCACTCATATCTCTCTCTTCAATAATCCGACAATCCTTCGATTCTAACCGCTGGGCACTCCTTTGCCTCGCTCGAGGAAGAGACACCCTCAAGCCCAGCCAATCACTGGGGTGTCGACATGGGTTTGCGCGTGCCTACTACCGGCGTGCGCGACGGATCCGAAGGAACCGTCGTCGGATCGTTCAGCACAGCCGCATCCGGAATCGGCACCGAAATCCCCGCCGGCCTGATGAAATCTTTGCTGTGCGCAATCCTCACTTCCTTGACATGCTTGCCAGTCGTTGCATTAGCCGGCCGCGGAAACTCTACGATGTATCGTTCCCGCACCAACGTCACAAATCGATGCAGCGTAAACTCAAGCGATTTTGTGGTAGACAGAAGAACCATACCTCCACTCAACTCACATACAGAATGGAATGGATCCTCACTGCTCCAACTTAGAAAGCTGCCTTGCCGGTCCTTGGCTTCGAAAGGAACGTATGTCACCCCGAACACGGCTACTCCCGTCGCCTCAGCAAGATCCCTCACTTCGTTCCACGAACGAACACTGCCTTGATCGCGTCCGTTGCTCACCGTCAGAATCACCCGTCTGCCGGGCAGCTTCGACAAGTCCACGACAACGCGTGCCAGGGCGTCCCAAAGATGTATAGACTGCTGGCATTTCACTTCGGGCAGCATCCACGTCTGCAGTGCCTCGTTGACTGCAACCTTTAACCTCTCACTCTCCGCAGGCAAATCATTCAACGACTGCACGAGAGAACAATCCAGCGCATAGATCGAAACATGATCCTTTGCGTGCAAGCCATCCGGCGCGAGGGCTGCAATCGCAGCATTCATCTTCGCCATCAACTCCGACGAATCCCCACTAACATCCAGCAAAATCGAAAGCGAGATCGGATCATTGCCTTCTTGGCGTACATGAGTCGCTCGAAACCACGGCCCCGAGTCGAT
>Ga0210384_10001977_pt1 | contig 26109 bp, 21 predicted proteins | sample IncBWH2MmetaG_FD_160574 | JGI IMG/M metagenome (GOLD analysis project Ga0210384, IMG submission 160574) | Forest soil microbial communities from Barre Woods Harvard Forest LTER site, Petersham, Massachusetts, United States - Inc-BW-H-2-M | ecosystem: Environmental > Terrestrial > Soil >...
TGATGGCTTGTCCCGTCTGTCCGGGTATTTGCCGATGTGGAGGCAACGATGCTGCTGAACCATCTACGGTAAGCGAGCACGTTGCTGTTGTCATTGACCCAGAACATTACGATTTCAGCGAAGAAAACTTCGCAGCGGGTGAGCGGATGGCGAGCGCTGGGGTGCGCGAGCCAGACGCGAGGGCGCAGCAGCGAAGCGTTGCGGAGCCCTTAGATAACGAACCTGATGTCGCCACCGCGCTCGAAGCGGCGGCGCGTTCCGAACGCCTGGCGCAACTGAGGCCGGCGCGAAGGACCATTGTTCTGGTGGAACCCAACACCGCCGAACGCCCGCTTGAACCGGGTGAATGGCGGCGGGAGGTTTCATCGCGCGTGAACCGCTACCGCGCGCGCAGGCGTCCGCGAGTGGAGAGGCCACGTTCGTTGGGCCTGAACTTCGAACCCGCACCTCCTTCCTCTTCAGCTCCAGCGATTCCCATCAGGAAAGAAATTGCAACGCCACTACCATCGCCGTTTGTGGATCCAGAGCTTTCTCTACAACCGGGTGAGCCCGAAGCGAGCGCGGTTGAGCGCGAACAGAGTGCGATGGCGCAACAGCAAAGCGTTGCGAATCCCAGCATTGCGGAGCCCTTAGCCGAACCAGGTAGGCAGATGGCGAGCGCCGTCGTGCCTGCAAATGAGACAAATGCGAGCGCGGAAGAGTTAACCGCCATGCAGATTGAGCTCTATGGTGTCGAGCGCTATTGGCCTAACGTTGCGCCGCGCAACCAAAAGCCCTTCTGGAAGCACGACCCTGAAGTTGCGCAGTTCCAACCTGTTTCACTCCAGGCCATTCAGTTCGACCAGGCCCAAGAAGACTTGGAAGCACAAGATGATCTGGCTGTAGCAAAGGATGTGATTATTATTAAAGACGATCCAGTTCCAGTAGAAACGCCTGTAATTTTTTCCGAGCAGTTCGATGGCAGCATAATTTCTGACTTGACTGAGGCAGTTTTCGCGGCCGAGCAGCCGGTCGGCGAAGACGAGTTCATTGAAGCTCCGGTCACCCTGACTCCGGTTGCGGTGAGCCCGATTCAGACAAACATTGAACCGGATGAAGAATTGGCTGACCCGGTCATGCTGTCACCCCATGTCTTTGAAGAGGAAGAGATCAACCTGGCCGAGCTAGCCGCCCAGGCAGAGGTTTTTGTGGAACCGGCCCCGCCGATTGCCCTTGTAGAACTGTCTGCAGCGCCGGAAAGCACACAACCGCCACCGGGAATGCAGGCACTGTTGCTGGTGGCGCCGATTTACTTGCGGGCAACGATGGAGGCCGTTGATTTCTGCGTCTCTGGGACTGGGTTTTTGCTATTCGGCTTCATCTTGTTGTGGGCAGGCGTCTTGCCGGAGGGCAAGGCGTTCACCATCATGTCGGCCATTTTGCCGGGCTTTTTCTGGGCGCTCTACCAGTATCTATTTCTGGTAAATACCGGAAGCACGCCCGGAATGCGGCTTGCCGGCCTTCGACTTACCAGCTTTGAAGGCGATGCCGTTTCTCCCTCCCGCCGCCGTGCACGAGCTTTGAGTATAGGGCTCTCAACCTTCGCGCTGGGATTGGGATTCCTCTGGGTCTTGCTGGATGAAGACCACCTTTGCTGGCACGACCGCGCCAGCAAAACATTCGTAACGCGCGAGCGCCCTGAATATGTGGGCAATGAGTCGGTTTAAATCTGCTGTCAGCCTGAGTCTGTCAGAAGATATGGGCGCGATCCACGGTGAGCCGGGTTTCCCTTGGAGCTTGCAGCTTGGAACTTGGAGCTGGTCTTAGCTAGTGCTACTTGTTCTTCCAGATGGGCTTGCGTTTTTCCAGGACGGCGCGCAGACCCTCTTGTACGTCTTCCAGATCCATAAGCTGATTGAGGTAGATGTCCTGGGATTTCTTCATGGCCTCATTCCAGGGCAGGCCAAGCGAAGTGGAGATCACGGTCTTGGTCATCTCCAGCACCGGTCCACTGAATTCATTGATGCGCGTGAGGATCTGCTCAACCGCGGCCCGCAGTCCTGTTTCTGGAACCAGCTTGTTCACGAATCCCAGGCGAAGAGCGTCGTCGGCGCTGAGAGCTTCCCCGGTAAGAATCAACTCGTAGGTCTTCTTAGGGCCGATTAATTGCGGCAGCATAATTGCGGCAAAAGGCGGAAAGACGCCCATCTTGACCTCGGGCTGTGCGAACTTGGCGTTGGGCGTGGCAATCACCATGTCGCCGAAGGCAACCAGTTCGGAACCTGCGCCAATGGCAGCTCCATTCACGACCACGATCAACGGCTTGGAGATGTCACGAAAGGCCTGAAAGATACGGTTGAAGGCATCCAGGGTCTGGAAGACGCGGTCGGCCTTGGAGTCTTCCAGCGATATTCCCGCACAAAAGGCCTTCTGCGAAGAATCCAGGACAATGCACTTGATGTCATTGCGTCCATTCAAGCTCTCCACAGCTTCGGCCACTTCAACCATCAACTGCACGGTCAGCACGTTGTAGGGCGGATGATTCAGGGTGATGTGGGCCACAAAGGTGGACGTATCGAAGAGAATATATTTGTTTACCTTCGCAGGTGTTTGCGCTGCCGTGCCAACCACTACCATGAACGACCTCCACAAAAAACGAGCTCCAAAAAGTACGGGCCCAAAAGCCCGAAAACAGAGCTATGTCGCGTGATTATGCGACGAAATTGGCTTTTAAACAAGCCCGAACGCCTCCTGCGGAGTTACTACCATTATTCGAACAGGCTGAATCTTCCGTATTAATTGACTTGCTGGCTGCTCATTACGACTGCTCATTTACAATATTGAAACCATGAAAATCTCCCTCGGTGCCGATCATGCCGGCTTCGAATTGAAGGAAAAGATCAAGAAGCTGCTTCTTCAAGAGGGCCTGCAGGTGAACGATCAGGGCACGCTCTCGAGCGAATCAGTGGATTATCCTGATTTCGCCCGCAAGGTGGGGGAGGAAGTGGCCAATCACAGTGCCGATCTTGGCATTCTGGTATGCGGCAGCGGAATCGGAATGTCCATAGCCGCCAACAAGGTTTTGGGCGTGCGTGCGGCAAATGTCAGCAGTGAATACGAGGCCCAATTAAGCCGCGAGCACAACGACGCCAATGTTCTCGCGCTGGGTGCGCGCGTCCTGAGCGATCAGATGGCCTTCCAGATCGTTCACAAATGGCTGGAGACCTCCTTTGCCGGCGGACGCCATCTACGACGTGTGGAAAAAATAAGCGAGATCGAACGGGAAGAGGCGAAAGCCTAGTTGAGATCTGAAGGCCTCGCCGGCCTTCATGCTGTAGCAGCTTGAAAACTCGAAACTGGAAACTCGAAACCTGAAACTGCAGTTAAAGCCAGCCTTTTTGCCGCGCAATGCGCGCAGCTTCAACTCGGTTGCTTGCGCCCAGCTTGCTGATGGCTTCGGAAAGATAATTGCGGACCGTTCCCTCGGACAAGCGGAATTTGGCTGCGATTTCGGTGCTCGAGATGCCTTCTCCTGCCAGCCGCAGAATCTGGCGCTCGCGGTCTGTCAGCGGATCGCTTTCACCCCAGGCTTCCGCCGCCAGCTCCGGCGCAATCGCCCGCATGCCGGCGTGCACACGCCGCACGGCGTTGGCCAACTGGGATGCCGGGGAATCCTTCAACAGATACCCGGCCGCACCTGAATCGAGTGCACGGCGCAAGTATCCGGCACGCGCAAACGTAGTCAGAATAATCACACGCACTGGCGATTGCTGGCGTTTCAGTTCGGCTGCCACTTCCAATCCGCTCATCTCGGGCATTTCGATATCCGTCAAAAGTAAATCCGGCTTGAGAGAGCGGACCATCTTCATGGCCTCCAGCCCATTGTGCGCCTGGCCCACGACCTCAATGTCGCCTTCGTTCTCCAGCAGCGCCGCCAGCGCACCCAGCACCATGGATTGGTCTTCAGCGATGATGACGCGAATCTTCATTGCACTCCATTCGGATTGATGGTTGTGCGGGGGAGGGTGATGGTCAGCGTGGTGCCGGGAGTATTCGTGCGCTGCAAGTTGCCGCCGAGGGTCTCCACCCGTTGGCGCATGCCTTTGATGCCTTCGCCTTCTACGCCGTTGCTGCCGCAACCATTGTCGGCAACTTCCAGGGTGCACACACCATTGCTCTGCAACAATCGCAGGTTGCACTCGGTGGCCTGGGAGTGGCGCAGGATATTGGTCACTGCCTCGCGAATCACCAGAGCCAGCACTCCCTCCTGGGCAGAGCTGAGCTGCAAACGGCCGGAAGCCGAGGCTTGCACCTTGATGCCGGCGGTTTCCAGCGTGGCACGTGCCTGGGCAATTTCCGCATCCAGGCCGGCGGCACGGTAGCCTTTCAGCGCGCTTCGTACTTCCGCCAGCGCCTCTCGCGAGATGCGCTCAACGTCGCGAATCTCCTGGATGGCTCGAGGCGGATCTTTGTCGGCAAGCCTCGAAGCCAGCTCTGATTTCAGGATGATGACGGAAAGCGTGTGGCCCAGGACGTCATGCAGGTCGCGCGCAATGCGTTCGCGTTCCGCGGTTTTGGCCAGGTGCTCGATTTCTTCATGCGCCAGCCGCAAGCGGGCGTTCGCCGCTATGCGTTTCGCCTGCTGAATATTCATGGCCCCGATCGCGGCGATCAGGAAAGAGGTGGAGACCCAGAGCTCCAGGGGTATGTGAAAGGCCCACATGACAACGCTGGCGCTGGCCTCCAGCAACAGCAGGACTGCAATGGCCAACTCGGTTTCCCCGCAAAACCCCGCGAACGCCGCCGCGTATACGAAGAATGCCGAAGCGCCCCAATTGCGTGGAGTGAGCACCATCGCGAGCACCGTGATGCCTGCAATGGCCCAAAGCCTACTCTTCCCCTCAAGCCAATAACCCAGGAAGTAGAGCGCCAGAAACACGCAAAGTTCTGCCAGCATCTCCAGCCGCCTGCCAACAGACGGCCGGTTTAAAAACGGCTCAAGCACGAAATAGAACAGCCAGACCAGCCAGACATAAGGCATCCAGCCGACCTCAGCTCTAATCTTTTCGGGAAGGAGTCTCATTGTTACCGCTTAGCGTATAGCATTTTCGAGCTTATTGGGTCATCGAATCATTGGTCATTAAGTCGATGAATCAATGACCTGATGATTCGATGACTCAATGGCCAAATGGCCCAATCATAATCACCCGTACATCTTGCCCTCGTCGCGGCGATAGCCCACGGCCGCGAGCACGAGGAACAAGAGCGTAAATCCGTTGAGGGCGGCTATGTGCACCCACTGGCCGCCGCTGTGACCGGCTCCAACCTGAGCGAGCGCCAGTTGGACAAAATGGTACGGTGGTAAGAAAGGCGCGATGCTTTGCATGAATTTCGGCAAAAACTCGATTGGCACCCAAAGGCCCGACGCAAATGCCATGGGCAGATAAAGAACGTTGCACACTGCCGGCGCCGAGTTCGGTCCGGCGAAATATCCTATGGCCAATCCCATGGCGCCGAAGGGAAGCGCGCCCATGACCAGCGTACCGGCCAGTGCAGCCCAGGTGGCCAATGGCATGCGCACATGGCCGAAAGCTGCGCCTAACGTGAACAAAAGCAAGACCACAATGAGGCTGAACAGAGAACTCATGATGAGTTTGGCCAGGAAGTAGGCGAAGGGAGGCATGGGCGAGGCACGCTTCACCTGCAGCCAACCTTGACCGCGCTCTGTCGCCACTCCCACCCCAAAGCCGAAGAGGGAAGCGCCAATTACGCCGAAGGCCCCATACGACGCGAGCAGATAGGTGGCAACGCTTATTGAGCCGACCGTCTGCCTCTGGTTTAACACCAGTCCGAAGAGCACGTAAAACATCAGTGGAAAAGCAATTGTCGATATCGCATAGATGGGAAGCCGCAATAGCTTCAGGAACTCGTATTTTGCCTCGTTGAAATAAATACGCAGGGTCTGGTTGGTGGTACGCATTGCTCGGCCGCCACTCCAGGCGCCAACTTGAACTTGTACGGAACTGCTCATAAAGCCACCTCCATTTTGCTTTCGTGCGGGTTATTGGCGCTATCGCGCCGGGTAATTTCCAGGAACGCTTCTTCCAATCCAGTGCTGACAACCTCAACATTGGCAAGCGAGGCATCACGGGCCAGCAATTCACGCACGACCATCTCGGCGCGGGAGGTAAGAATTTCGAGACCGTCTTTCTGTGGGCGCACGCTGCTGACCCCGGCAATGGCTTGCACCTCTTCGATAGAAAGTCCTGTGGTGCAGCGAATGGTTTTGCCGGCGGTTTTGGCTTTGATCTCTGCCGGCGTTCCCTGGGCAATCATCGTGCCCCGGTTTAAAACCAGGATGCGGTCGGCCAGCGCGTCGGCTTCTTCCAGGTAATGGGTGGTGAGCAGCACGCTGCGTCCGCGCTGCACAAGGGCGCGGATCTGTTGCCAGAACGTGCGCCGGCTATCTACATCGAGCCCGACCGTGGGCTCATCAAGAAACAAAAGATCGGGATCACCGCAAATCGCCAGGGCAAACAAAACACGCTGCCTTTGCCCGCCGGAAAGCTCGCCAAACTGGCGGTCTTCCAATCCCTGCAGTCCAGCGGCTTCTATTACGGCGCGTTGTGGAAGCGGATTGGGGTAGTAACAGGAAAACAACTGGATGTGTTCGCGGACCTTCAGAGTTTCCGGGACTTTGGCGACCTGCAGCATGGCGCCCACACGAATCTTGGCTTGCGTACTGCGCGGGTTTTCTCCGAAAATCTGGATTCTTCCCTGGTTGGGTGCAGCCAATCCCAGCAGGAGTTTGACCGCAGTTGTTTTTCCCGCTCCATTGGCGCCGAGCAGCGAGACCAACTCTCCGGGATACATGCGAAAACTCACGTTGTTAAGAGCTGGCACCTGGCCGTAACATTTGCTCACGCCGCAAAATTCAGCCGCGACTTCTCCGGGGGCTTGGTCTTGCGGGTTGTATTCAATGTCGCTTTGGATGTTCATCTGGCACCTTCTTTGAACTCTGAGTTACGATTCCCAAATTCGTGTGCCAGTATGTGCGCATACGGAGAGGCAAACCAGTGCCGCGTGTCACCAATCGCATGTGACAAATGTCAGCAGGCGAAAAGCATGATACGGAAAGCCTGTGAGCTCAGAGGGGGCCCCCTCCCCTGCCTGGTTGGGGGTAATGAGTGAGCTATCGGTTGCCCAAATTGGGACCGTGAAAATTACCCGTCTCATGGGCTCATTCGTGGGAGGCACCCCCCGTGCTTGCATAGGGGTGAAACTCGTAAGTCATTCATAAATCAGAGAGAGGTCGAATAGAGCAAATCAGCTTAGAACAAGGGTTGATGTTTACTCTAAGATCAACCTCGGCCGACGGAATCGACCGCTGCCAAATCGCCGGCCGGCGCGGCAATCAAAATTTTCAAAGAACTATTGGGCTTTGAAACCCTTGTTCTACCCTTCAGCCCCGCATCCCTGAGGACGCTGGATACACTTTCATTGCCGAGCCTACCGCAAGTTCCTGCAGGAAAGAAGAAGTTGATACCACAATGGTGCCACTAAAAACAGCCCCAAGCTCTCAGCTCCAAGCTCCCAGGAGAGGCTGGTAGAGCCGAGATTTTTAAGATGGCTTCCAGGTTCTTACATCGTTGCAATTTCGCAGATTTTCCGCACAAGTTTTTAAGGTACGGTAGTATGGTTCGCTGCGTGCAGGCCTGCGGCAGCAAGGAATTGTTCATTTTCAACATCTTAGCGGCACTGCTGAAGCCATGCCCATTCAAAGCTTGACTTCCAGGCTCAATGGTAAAAACTCAGCACGGCGTCACCCTGCACCAGCTTGCGGAAGCGCTGCAGGCTGCCGTATTGATCCTGGGGGTCGAAGTGTTTGCTGTGTTCGGCGATGACCAGCGAATCTTCGCGCAGCAGATTCGAATTGGCCAGGGAGGAGAGGGCCTTTTCGTATTGCTCTTCCATCTTGTAGGGCGGATCGAGGAAACAGATATCTATCGATTCAGGAACTTTGGTGAGGGCGGCGACAGCATCTTGCTGGAGGATTTGAAATCCCTCTTCGATGTTCAATGAGCGCAGGTTCTGTTTGATCAACTCATTGGATTTGCGGGCGGATTCGACGAAGTAAACTTTTTTGGCTCCGCGGCTGAGGGCCTCGATTCCAACGGCACCGGTGCCGGCAAACAAGTCGAGCCAGATGGTGCCTTCGATTTCCCGCGCTGCAACAATTACGTCGAACAGGGTTTCGCGCAGGCGGTCTGAGGTAGGACGCAGATCGGCGCCCTGCAAGGAGCGCAGTTGGCGGCTACGGAATTTGCCTGCGATAATGCGCATGAAAGAAGCAGTCAGCACTCAGCGATCAGCACTCAGCCCAAGCGAGCACTCTTGCCGAGAATGGTGAACAGAAAAGCCAAAGCTTAGGTTATAGCATTCCTAAAATCGAAGAGCATTTTTCAATTTTGGTTAGAATGTGGCAAGTTGAGAAACTCGGTATCGGCATGCAAGTGAGGATTAACCAGCATCAGGCCTAAGGTTCATGTCCGGCGGGAGGAGTTGAAATGAAGGATTCGCTTGAAGAGGGTCGTTTCCCGTTTGCCGCAGCTGCCGTTGCGCTATCGATCCTGATGGCGGTGCTGATGGGCGGGTCGATACGCCGCGAATCCGTAACGTTTGACGAAGAGCCACACATCGGTGCTGGGCTCAGCTACATGCAAAAACTCGATCTGCGGATGAACCCGGAGCATCCGCCGCTGGCAAAGGTTTTGGCGGGCGTGTCGCTGATGATTCGTGGAACGCACGCCGATTACGATAATCCTTCCTGGACGCTTGGGCACAAATACATCTTCGGTGTATGGCTCTTTGAAGGTCTATTCGGTCATTCGATTGTGACGAGGTGGAATGATCAGGCAACCGTGCTCGCGTGGGCGCGCGCGCCGATGCTGCTGCTCACGCTGGCGCTGGGATGGATCGTCTTTGTGCTGGGGCGGCGGCTGGGCGGAGGGTGGGGTGGATTGCTGTGCCTTACCGCCTACGTGACCGCGCCTGTCTTTCTTGCCTATGGCCCGCTTGTTCTGACCGACTTGGCGATCGCGCTTTTTTCTATTACCACGCTGTGGACGTTCGCTGAACTGTGGCGCGATCCCACCCGCAACAAGACGCTTGCATTTGGGCTGAGCCTCAGCGCAGCGCTGCTTTCGAAGTTTTCTGCCGGGCTGCTCTTCTTTGCATTCCTGGTATTCGCGCTCAGCACGCGCTGGCGGGCCGTTCCGGGACAACCTGCGGGGAAGTCCGAAGCGCGCGAGTGGCGGCGGAAGCGCTGGCGGGCCACCCGAGTGGGGATATTCGAAGCGGCCGCGGTCGTCTATCTGACTTACTTCATCCTCTCGCTCCGTGAGCCGACGGACTTCTTCGGCCGCAAGCACGGACCTCTGGCAGGGATCCTCCTGCACCTGATACTGCCTCCCCTGCGCTACTTCTTCGGGGTTCTGATCGTGGCGTTCACTTCGAGCCGCGAGACGTTTTTGCTGGGGCACAGATTTGCCCATGGCGTGCCGTTCTATTTTCCGGTGCTTTTCGTGCTGAAGTCTGCGCCTGGATTCTTAGGGCTGCTGGTTCTGGCGCTGGGGGCAGCGGTCTGGCTGAAACGACGCAGCGGAGGTGCTCCTAGCGTTTCTGTGATTCCGCAAGAGTATGGGCTTCACTGGCGCGTGCTGTGGACCTCGCTCATTTTCTTTGCGTTTGCCTGCATCGCGGCGCGGCTGAACATCGGCTACCGGCATTTCAGCATTCCGGTGGTGCTGCTGACACTTCTGCTGGCACCCTTGCCGAGGATGCTCGGACGCCTTCGCGGGCCGGCGCCCGCGGGGTCATTTGCAGGGGCCGCGGCCGCCGTGCTGTTATCGCTGGGCTGTGTGTTTACGGCGTTGCGCGCCTATCCCTTCTACATTCCGTACGTCAGCGTGTTCAGCTTTGGGAGCCCGGCATACGCGCTCGTGGACCGCTCGAACGTGGATTGGAACCAGTCGCTTCCCGAAGTCGAGCGGTTCGCCGAGGAGCGCGGCATCAAAACGATTGATGTGGACTCCTATTCGTGGTTCGACCCCGCCGATACCATTCCGCGCGCGCGGCTGTGGAATTGCCAGACTCCCTCCGCGGCAGATGCCGGCCAATGGGTGGTTGTCTCGGCCAATTTCATTCTCGATTCTCACAATTGCGCCTGGTTGATGAAGTATCCGCATGAGACGCTGGGCGGCGGCAGTATGTACGCTGTGCAGCTGCCCACGACCATTCCGGCGGCGGGTATCGCCGGAGGCCCGCCGGTTCCGCAGGAGCAGCGCCAGTTTGTCGGAGCGCCGGAGGATCCTCGTCCCGAGTTCATTCGTCTCATCAACCATCCGGAAACGATTGAGCCTTTCTTGATCCAGCGGATGGCTGCGTTTGCCGGCGCGCACAAGCATTAGCGCCAAAAAGCATTCTGCACTCAGTAGTCAGCATTCAGCTGATTGCTGACCGCTGAATGCTGAGTGCTTTTACTGAGAACCGAGAACTGAGAACCGAGAACTAAGTTATAATCCCACATCTTCATTCGAAGTGCAGGCACTTGAATTTTCCGGTTTACATTTACGTAGCTGGAGTGCGGATCCATCCACATTTGTTTTTCGAGAGCATGGCTTATGTGGCCGGGATCCTGGCGTATCTGTGGATGCGCCGGCGCTCCGGTGATTCCGCGCCCGATCCCGTGCGTTGGTCGGTGATCACGGCCGCAGTGGCGGGTGGCGCTATTGGCTCCAAGCTCATGTACCTGCTGGAGGATCCGGCGGCGACGTTTCTGCATTGGCACGATCCCTTTTACCTGATGGGCGGCAAGAGCATCATCGGCGGGCTGGTGGGCGGGCTCATTGCCGTGGAGTGGGCCAAGAAATATCTGGGAGAAAAGCAATCAACCGGCGACCTGTTTGCCATCCCTGTGGCTCTGAGCATTGCTATAGGGCGCATCGGGTGCTTCCTCACCGGCCTCAGCGATAACACCTACGGTGTGCCTACACGATTGCCCTGGGGCGTCAATTTCGGCGACGGTGTCCGGCGGCATCCTACGCAAGTTTACGAGATTGTTTTTCTTCTGGCTTTGGTCCCTGTTTTGCGATGGGTTATGCGCAAGATTGCGGAGTCTTCGAAAAAAACAGCCCCAGGCGGCCAATATTTTGCTTCCCGCTTTCGGCCTGGCGATGCTTTCAAATTTTTCATGATTGGCTACATGGCATTCCGTCTTGTTTGCGACGGGCTGAAACCCTATGTGCACGTTGCCCTGGGACTGTGTTCGATTCAATGGATATGCCTTGTGATCCTGGTTTACTACGCAAGAGATATTCGGCGCTGGATCGGGTTCAAGAAGCCCGCGCCCGGGAAGCCCTCAGAGCTAATGCAAGAAACGTCAATGCAAGAGACGTTAGTGCAAGAAAGACGGGAAGGAGCGTTCTAAATCCAATGACAGACCCCGATTTGCCCCCCGATTTGCCCAAAGATGAAAGCCCACTGCCCCCGCCGCCAACGGCTCCACGCCCTGGCAAGAGCGGGTGGCGCATTGCCGCAGGCGTCATTCTCTGTATCGTTACACTGCTGCTTACGCTCGCCATGCTGCCGTTCTCGCTTTGTTTCGGGGCCATGCTGCAAAACTCATCCAGCTCTTCGGACGCACCGTGGATCATCGGACTCATTATTCTCAACATATTGGTTCCCGTCGGCGGAACCATACTGGCAATCCGCATTTTTCGCGGACCCAAGAGGCTTCGCGCTGCGGCTGGAATTGCAGGCGCGCCTGTTTCAGCGCCCGTGCCAACAGCATCGGCCAAAGAAATTGAAGAGAGGCTTGCTTATCTCCGCCTGGTAATACTGGTTGTAATTCTTGCTCATGCTGCGCTGATTCTTCTGGGTTTCGCGCGCAACCCAAAAAACATCGCTGCAATGATTGTTCCCAGCCTTCTGGGCTTTGTGCTCTATCAGGCGCCTTACTTTGCGGTCTTGCTTGGCATACGGCAGCGGGCTGAATCCTGGGCGCTTTCGCTGGCTTTCATGTATTCAATTCTCTCGCCCTGCCTTACCGTTCTTTTCCTTCTAGCCTCGCCCTGGATATGGCGATACTCATCTTCGGGTGCAATGTCATCCACGGTTTTACTCTATTTTGTGGGTGGCTCCCTGGTGGGAGCGGCTGCGAATGCCGTGGCGGCGGTATTTGCATGGCGGGCGTGGCAGGCGGCGGGCCGCGGTCCTGACAGTGCGGCCCAGATGACGCTCTGGGGCGCCGTTTCGGCCGTCTATCTCTTGTTGCTGCATTTCTCTACGCCTTTTTTCTACCGGCTCATACATTTTTAGGGGAGCAAGAGGAGCAGATGATTCATGAATGAGCAGCCGCCCAAACAGCGCTTTCCTTCCTGGAAACAGGCCCTGGTGATATTTTGCGGCGGCATTGTGCTGGCGCTTTCTTCTTGTGCTGTGTTTTTAGCCAACCTCAATGCCGGCGGTAATCTGCCCGCAGTTTTCGCTGGCGGTTTTATTGCCGGAGTTATCGCCAGCCTTGTGGGATTTGTACTCGTGCTGATTCGCGCGATTCGCGGATCCAAGCCCACACTCATCGTGCCCGGCAAGCCAGAAGAAAAACCATGAATGATCTGCGGCCAAAACAGAGCTTTCTTCTCGGAGTCTGGCCTTGTGATTGTGGAACCGGTTTGAGGCGCAAGCTTGGAGCTTGCAGCTTGCGGCTGCAATTTGGAGCTGTCTTGGTATGACTGACAAAGTTCGTCCTTATCTTTTTTATGATGTCGTGGTTTCCATCTGCTCAACTTGTTATCAGAAGATTGAGGCCAAGACGGTTTTTCAGGATGGCAAGGTTTATCTGCTCAAGCGCTGCCCGCAGCATGGCCACGAGCGCGTGCTCATCGCCGATGACGTGGACTACTACCGCCGCTCGCGCGAGGTCTTCATCAAACCGCCGGAGATGCCGCTGGTTTACAACACGCCGGTGCGCTGGGGATGTCCTTATGATTGCGGCCTGTGTACCGACCACGAGCAGCACTCCTGCCTGTCGCTGGTCGAAATCTGCGACTATTGCAATCTGCGCTGCCCGGTGTGTTATGCCTCCAGCGGTCCGGAGCGCCAGCAATTCCGCGACTTGGCGCTGATCGAAAAGATGCTGGATGCCGTGGTGCGCAACGAGGGCCGGCCTGACGTGGTGCAGCTCTCGGGCGGCGAGCCTACCATGCATCCTGATTTCTTTAAAGTCATCGAGCTGGCCAAGGCGCGGCCCATTCGCCATCTCATGGTCAACACCAACGGAGTGCGCATTGCGCAGGAAGAAGATTTTGTCAGCCGCCTGGCCGAGTACAAAGAAGATTTTGAGGTCTATCTGCAATTTGATTCTTTCGAGCGCGAGCCCCTGATGGCTTTGCGCGGGGCCGACCTGCGCCGGGTGCGCGAGCAGGCCATCGAGAGGCTGAACCGTCACAACATCTCCACTAATCTAGTTGTGACCTTGAAGAAAGGGCTCAACGACCACGAGATCGGCAAAGTTGTGGACTACGCCCTCGAGCAACCTTGCGTGCGCGGCGTGACCTTTCAGCCCATTCAGGATGCCGGCCGCCTGGAAGAATTCAATCCCGCAACCGACCGGCTTACGCTCACCGAAGTGCGGCGCAAAATCCTGGAGCAGACCGGCGTCTTCAAACCGGAAGACATCATCCCCGTGCCCTGCCATCCTGATTCGCTCGCCATGGCCTACGCCCTCAAGCTGAATGGCAAGGTCACGCCACTGACCAGCATGATCCCGCCCGAGGTGCTGATCAATGCCGGACGCAACACGATTATCTACGAGCAGGAAGAAGCCATCCGCCAGAGTCTGTTCAAGCTCTTCGCCACCAATCACTCGCCGCGCTCGGGCGCGGGCAGCCTGCGCGAGCTGCTTTGCTGCCTGCCGCAGGTGCTGGTACCGGAAGGCTTGGGGTACGAGAGCGTCTTCCGCGTCATCATCATGCAATTCATTGACGCGCACTCGTTCGATGTGCGTTCGGTAAAGAAGACCTGCGTGCACATCGTTCATCCCGATGGACGGCTGATTCCGTTTGATACTTACAACCTGTTTTACCGCGATGATCTGGAGAAGACGCGCCTGGAGCCGCTGCGGAAGAGGGCAGAGTTAGCGACCATGGCATGAGTGCTGAGGTCCAGGCACGCAGCGCTGACAAAGAGATCGCCAAGGGGATCGCCAGTTGCTTTGCGCTCAACCTGCTGCATCTGGGGATTGCCTGGCTGTTCCTGGTGCCTGCGAAAGCGTGGGATTTCTTTGCAAGCGTGACCGTCGTCCTGATCGCAGGATTTGGCGTCCTCCAATTGGTCTATGTGGTTCCGCTTGTCCTGAATGCGCGGAAAAAGGGTCGCCCGAACTTTGCCAAGGGAATGATCATTGGCGCGTCGATTGCCCTTCTGTTGAGTGCGGCCTGTTGGGGCTCGTTTTATTGGAGATGAGGATGCTTCAGAAAAGCAGAAACGGCACGCATCTATGGATAAGAAACTGCACACAGGCCTACAGGTAACTCTCGGATTCCTTCTGGGGGTCGCGCTCAATGTAGTTGTCTTCCAGGCGGGACTGCTGCTTGCGTACTTTCTCCGATCCAGTACAGCCCAATGGATTCACCAGGGCCTGATGATTGCCCCGGGGGCTATACAGGTGATCTACCAAATCCCCCTGATTTTGTTTCTGAGACTGCGGGGAAATCGCGGTTTGGCGCTTGGAGTGATCATAGCCGCCTCAGTTTACGCTCTGTTGAATGCCCTTTTTTTGTGGCTCGCCATGAGTGGAAAAGTTGATTTGTGAGAGCGGAATCTGTCCAAGGGGCAGGCTAACCAGGGCATCTAGAGGCGGACCAAGCTTCTTTGCGAAACCAAAAGCCCGCCCACGTCATCTAAATACTTGTAAGCGTTTGGGCGGGAACCATTTAGCTGGCTTAGGCTGGTTAAGGATAGCACACATGTGCTAACATAATACGGTTTGCGTCTTTCCGCCTGCGGGAGGGCTATCCTCTCGCGGGCTATGCGCATTTATCCCCACCACGATTACGCATACGTCTGTTTAACACGACGAGGCTGAAAAGGAACCACTTGGCTCTGGACGACAAGTTCGACGACATTAAAAAATTAATTGATGCGGGTAAAGAGAAGGGCTATCTCACCTACGACGAGGCCAACGATCTAATTCCCCATGACGTGCATTCACCCGAAGATCTTGATGATCTCATGAGCACGATCAGCACCCAGGGAATTGACATCATCGAAGGCGCCAAGCCTCCGGCTACCGGTTTCGACAAGACCGAAGACCTGGAAGCGGGGGAAGAAGTTGATTTGGACCTCACTCCCGGGGCGCTGGAAAAAACCAACGATCCGGTTCGCATGTACCTGCGCGAGATGGGCACCGTGCCCCTGCTCACGCGCGAGGGCGAGGTGGAAATCGCCAAGCGCATCGAGCGCGGACAGAACCGCGTTCTGAAGGCGATTTCGCGCTCACCCATTGTCATTAACGAGATCATTGCGCTGGGCGAAGACCTCAAGAAGGGTGTTCGCAGCATCAAGGAGATTGTTCCTTTCGACGAAGAAGAGGTGACCGATGAAATTGTCGCCAAGCGTCTGAAGGACACCGTCACCCGCATTGACAATCTCACCAAACACTACAGGAAAGCCCAACAGCTCACAGAAAAGCTGCTGGCAATTCCCGAGAAGAAGAAGCAGCGCGAGTACCGCCGTTGCCGCTGGGCCCTGGGCCGCGAGATCGTGGAAATTTCCAAGGTTATTCGTGCCGTTCGCTTCCTGAATCCGGAGCGCAAGCGGCTGATTGACCGCGTCAACAAGACGGTGGATTCCATGCGGCAGCTCGACCGCCAGATCCAGTCGCTGGAAAAGAAGCATGAAGCCACGCGCAGCGAAGAGCTGAAGAAGGAATACCGCAAGAACCAGCGGCAGTACAAAACCGATCTGGAAAAAATCGAGGCCGATACCGGCGTGGATTATCAGGAGCTGCGCCGCACCCAGCGCGAGATTATCCAGGGCGATATGAACGCCGAGGTCGCCAAGCGCGAGCTCATCGAAGCCAACCTGCGCCTGGTGGTTTCGATTGCCAAAAAGTACACCAACCGCGGCCTGCAGTTCCTCGACCTGATTCAGGAAGGCAACATCGGCCTGATGAAGGCGGTGGATAAGTTCGAATACCGCCGCGGTTATAAATTTTCGACGTACGCGACCTGGTGGATCCGGCAGGCCATCACGCGTGCTATTGCCGATCAGGCCCGCACTATCCGCATTCCGGTGCACATGATCGAGACCATCAACAAGCTCATCCGCACCTCGCGGCAACTGGTGCAGGAGCTGGGCCGCGAGCCTACGTCAGAAGAGATCGCGCGGCGCATGGATATCCCGGTGGCCAAGGTGCGCAAGGTGCTGAAGATCGCGCAGGAGCCCATCTCGCTCGAAACTCCGATTGGCGAGGAAGAGGATTCGCATCTCGGCGACTTCATCGAAGACCGGGCGGTGGTTTCTCCTGCTGAGGCCGTGATCAACGTCAATCTGAAGGAGCAGACCGCCCACGTTCTGCGCACGCTGACCGCGCGCGAAGAGCGGGTGATCAAAATGCGCTTCGGATTGGAAGATGGCAGCGAGCACACCCTGGAAGAAGTTGGCCAGTCGTTCACGGTTACACGTGAGCGCATCCGGCAGATCGAAGCCAAGGCGCTGCGTAAGTTGCGCCATCCTTCGCGTTCACGCAAGCTGCGCGCCTTTATGGACGGCCTGCGGGATTAAGCACCTTCACCGAATGCAATGAATACTTAAGGCACAGCACTACCCGGCTGTGCCTTTATTTTTCTGTTCCCATAAACCGCAACCCTGCTGTACCATTCATCCGCTCTTAAAAGGAGACACCTATGCAATTTGTTCCAGTAGTGGTGGCTGCCATCGCAACTATGGTCATCGGTTTTCTTTGGTATTCTCCGGTACTCTTTGCCAAGCCCTGGATGCTCGCCGCGGGCTATGACATCAACGATAAAGCCGCGATGGAGCAAATGCGCAAGGGCGCGGGCGTCACCTACTTGCGCGCATTTCTGGCCTCGCTGCTCACGGCTTTTGTTTTGCGCTGGGTGTTTCTATACGCAGGAGTTAACTCTCCCGTTAAGGGAATCGAGTTCGCAATCCTGATCTGTGTGGGGTTTAATATCGCCACTAAATACACCGATATGCTGTTTCTCCGGCAGCACTATCTATTATTTGTAATCAACAGCGGGTATCAACTTGCCTGCTACACCGCCATGGGAGCAATCTTGGGCGGCTGGCGAGTGGTGTAATCTTGCCACGGATTTGCACGGATCTTCACAGATCAACTCAAGGCTGTGTGGCATAGCGCGGCAAGCCGCAAGAGCAGCGTTTCTGGAAAGCATCCACGGGCCATGCCCCCTCCGCTCTGTCATGTTGAGCGGAGCGCCACGACTCCATGGGCAAGCTTACAGAATCTCAAGCGCGTAGTCGAAACACCCCGAGAAGGGTTCGGTCTACATTCCGCATCAGGGAATTCTCCCGATGCCGCCGCCAGCGAAACAGGCTGGGCGCGCACAACCGCTTCCCGCCCTACATTCCAGGACACACTCTGGGGAGAATTCCCTACGGCAGCATTTCTTCCGCAGGCTTTGTCGGGGTGTTTCGACTGCGCGCCCATCCGTCTCGAGGCTACAGATTTTCTCCAGGCGCTCCGCTCAACATGACAGTAAGGAGACGGTTTATCAGGTACCTAAAAAATCGTCACAAAATGATTTCTGCATCTCAATATCCCGCAGTGCGAGACACCCTGTGCTTCTTTTTGCCCACTGGGATCAACAGCTTTTTATTTCCGCACTTGTTTTCCACTAATTTCCACCGGGAATTGCGGTTTTCAACAGTTATTCCACAGCTAAATTTTCCAGGCTCTTGTGCCCGCAGCTTTGCTCAGGCACAGTCATATCAACAAAGAGTTTGGCGCTCTGGCGCACTCGATTGCTCATGGCGCAGCTTCCGCGTGGCAAAGCCGGCGGAATCCTGGAACCCAGGCTAAGAGAAAGCGCGCGGCCGCAACGCTTTATGCTTTGCGGCGAAGAGTGCCAACTGCTGGAGTGCTTTCGAGCGCTCCCAAAAATGACCGCAGTCCGTGCGGCTGGCGCGGACTGCGGTTCATTGTTGATGCATGTGGCCATCCAAAACTAAGAACTTTCAAACTGACAAATTAATTGTAATAATTCAGATAACATTGGCCACCACTGACCTGAATCTCGATCGCAGTATGCCGGCGAGCCTGGACGCCGAACGCTCCATTCTGGGCGCCATCCTTTTAGATAACGATGTTCTTCCCCAGGCCGCCGAGTCTCTGCGCGCCGATGATTTTTCTCTCGATTCGCATCGTCGCATTTACATGCGCATGCTGGAGCTGAACGAAACCAGCCGTCCCATTGACATCGTCACCCTGACCGAGGAGTTGGGCCGCAAAAAAGAAGTTGAGGCCGTGGGCGGAGTGGCCTATCTCTCGTCGCTGACCGAAGGGCTGCCGCGGCGCGAGAACATCGAGCACTACGTCAAGATCGTCAAAGATAAGGCCCTGCTGCGCGGGCTGATCCATGCCGCGCAAAGCGCCATCTCGCACGCGCTGGATCAGGCTGACACGACGGAAGAAATCATTGACGCCGCCGAGTCGGCCATCTTCAAGATTTCCGAGAGCCGCATTGGGCGCGGCTTCCTGGGCGTAAAAGAGATTGTCAAAGAATCCTTCGGCTCGGTGGACGCGCTCTACAGCCGCGGCCAGCGCATCACCGGCCTTGAGACCTACTATGCCGATCTGGATGGCATGACCAGCGGCCTTCAGCCTTCAGATCTCATCATCATTGCGGCGCGTCCTTCAATGGGCAAGACGGCTTTCGCCATGAATATCGCGGAAAACGTGGCCGTGAATAGCGGCAAAGTCGTGGGCGTCTTCTCGCTGGAAATGTCGCGCGAGGCGTTGCTCATGCGCCTGCTGTGCTCGCATGCCAAGGTTGACTCGCACAAGCTGCGCACCGGCTTTCTAGGGCGTGAAGATTATCAGAAGCTGGCCCACGCTTTGGCCCAACTGGGCGACTCCAAGATTTTCATCGACGATACACCGGGAATTTCCCTGCATGAGATGCGCGCCAAAGCGCGGCGCCTGCAGCAGGCGGAAAAGCAAGTGGACCTGCTCATCGTGGATTACCTGCAGCTCATGTCCATTTCTTCCACCGGTGGCAGGCGTCCTGAAAACCGCACTCAGGAAGTCAGCGCCATCTCGCGCGGACTCAAGGCATTGGCCAAAGAGATGCGCGTGCCCGTGATTGCGCTCTCGCAGTTAAGCCGCGCCCCTGAGAGCCGCGGCGGAGACCACCGCCCCCAGCTTTCCGACCTGCGCGAATCCGGCTCCATTGAGCAGGATGCCGACGTGGTGGCCTTTATCTTCCGCGAAGAGGTTTACATGAAATCCGACGAGGCCGAAGCCAAAGGCGTAAGCGGAGTCGCCGAGCTAATGATCGCCAAGCAGCGCAACGGCCCCACGGGAAACATCAAGCTGGCATTCCTCAAATCTTCAACCCGCTTTGAATCCATGGTCATGGGCGAGTGATTCCAGTCCCCGGGGATCCTCAACATCACTCTGAAAATGCGATAGCACCATAGTTTCAGTTTGGGAATAAAGCCATAAATATTCCCAAAATGGAATTTTATTTACAATTATTTTTACATGCCACTTTCCTTTTCCGGGCTATAATCCTCGCCCTCAGGGGATTTCCTTAAAACAACTCAAATTCTTCGCTGGAGGTCGGTATGCCACAGGGGTCGCGCTTGTGCGCTTTTCTCGCCGGTTTTGTCGTGTTAGCTGTCACATTTGCCATAGGTCAAGCCAACAACAACGCTTCTGCTTCAATTTCGGGAAAGACAAGCTTGCCTCTCCCGGCTTCGAATGGAATGCGCAACGCACCTGCAGGCGCCACGGCCCCGGGTAATTCCCCGCCGGTGCTCATGGCCCAACTGCGTCCACAGTTGATATGGCGTAAGACCTCTCCCAGCGCTGAAAATCCGGATGGCCCGGTGTTATATCAGATCATCTTCCGCAGCAGCGCCACGCCCAACCATATTCCCCGGATTGCGCCCAATTTCACTCTCACCAACTCGCTGATCAGCGATAACGGCAGCCAGGTAGCTATTGGTTCGCTTTCCATCAGCAGCACGGGCATCATTACGTTTAACGGTGCGCAAACCTTTCCGGGATCGGTCAATAGCGTGACCTCAGGCAACAGCTTCATCACCATTGGCGGCACGGCGACCAACCCCACGGTGGCCCTGAATACCGCAAACACGGACGCCCGCTATCTGCAACTGAGTGGAGGCACGATGACCGGCCCTATCACTTTTTTCGCCGGCCAGACATTTCCTGGAACGGGCACAGTAACCAGTGTGAACACGGGCGCTGGGCTGACTGGCGGTCCCATCACAGGCACGGGAAGCATCAGTATTGCGGCGGCTGGTGTGACCAACACCATGCTGGCCAACCCCTCGGTTACCTTAAATACCGGTTCAGGTTTGAGCGGAGGCGGAACACTCGCCCTGGGTGGCTCGCTGACCCTGGCCAACACTGGGGTGCTGAGCGTTGGCGCCTCGTCGCCCCTGGCTTCGAGCGGCGGTGCTACGCCTTCCATCAGTCTTACCGGGATCGTGCCGATTGCGAATGGCGGAACCGGCATCAGCACAGCGCCCAGCACGGCTGCCCAATATCTGCGCAGCTCAGGAGCGGGCGCATGGGCAATAGGAAACATACAGGCAGGAGATGTGCCGAGTCTGTCTGGTACCTACGTGGACCTGGTCAGCGATCAGACCATCGCGGGGAACAAGATTTTTAACAACACGATTAGCGGGAATATCAGCGGAAATGCAGCCACCGCGACCAGCGCTACAACGGCAGCCACTGCCACCAACGCCCTGGCACTGGGCGGCAATCCAGCGGCATCCTACAAAACCACCGCACTGAACGACCTGCGCTACTTGCAGCTTGCAGGCGGAACCTTGACCGGCGGCTTAGTATTAGGAGCTACCGGAACTGCAACAGCGATTGCGGGAAACAATTCCAATCCGACCGACTGGACAGCCTCCGTTTTCAACAGCGGCACAACTGCGGAAAGCCAGACCTTTCGCTGGCAGACAGAACCTGTAGGCAATAACACTCCATCTCCATCCGGCAGTCTTAGCCTGTTGTTCTCCGGAACCGGCAACGGCTTCACGCCCACTGAAACGGGGCTCTCGGTTGCCAGCAACGGGCGCATCAGCTTTGCTCCGGGTCAGGTGTTTCCCGTTTCGGGATTGCCGCCAGCAGGTGGCGATGCCAGCGGCACTCTGTCCAACTTGACAGTCGTGGCTTTGCAAGGAACGCCGGTTGCCAGCGTCACCCCGGCCAGCGGCCAGGTTCTCAAGTTCGACGGGACAAAATGGGCACCCGCAGCAGCCAGCGCCGGAACTGTAACAAATGTCTCCGGAACCGCGCCGCTTACGGTGACCAACGGAGCTACGACACCTAACATCAGCCTGGCGGCTGGTGGCATAACCAATTCACTGCTGGCAAATCCTTCTTTAACCGTGAGCCCCGGTTCAGGACTGACCGGTGGTGGCAGCGTGAACCTCGGCGGCAGCACAACTTTGAGCATCGCCAACGCCGGCGTGACCAACGCCATGCTCGCTAATCCCGCCCTAACGGTAAGCGCGGGCTCAGGACTCACAGGCGGCGGCAGCGTGGCCCTGGGCGGTAGCACCACACTGAACCTGGATACTACTTTCACGGATACGCGTTACTTGCAGCTCAGCGGTGGAACTTTGACCGGCGGACTATTCGGCACCACGGCCAGCTTCAATAGCAACATTCAGACCGGAGGAGCGCTAAGCGTACCAATTCCGAATGAAGGCACGACAGGAACCGTTGTGAATCAACTGGTTGAACTGACCGGCGCGCCTGTGACTGCCATCAATGCTGGCATCGACCTCAGCGTAGGGACGATAGGCGTTGTGATCGACGGCGCCGGTACAAGCGGCAGCGCACAGGTGGCACTTCTGGGAGCCGCCAACTGCGTTTTTGATGGACCTACTGTGGCCGGGCATTACGTGATCAAGAGCATAACCACGGGCGGCGACTGCCATGATTCTTCTGCGACGACGTATCCGACGGGCGTACAAGTGATCGGGCGGGCGATCAGTACAAGTGACGGCGGGACATCGCAAGTCGCGTTGTTTCCTCCCGAAGAGCGCAGCAGTGGAGGAACGGTGACCAGCGTAGCTGCGGGCGATAGCTCCATCACCATCGCAGGCACAGCAGCCGCACCAACCGTCGCGGTCAACGGGGCAGCAGTAACCAATCTTAATGCCAGCAACCTGGCGAGTGGAACGGTGCCAACCGGCAGGCTGAGTGGGAGCTACAGCATTGACATCAGCGGCAACGCCTCCACCGCGACCAGCGCTACGACGGCGACCACTGCGACCAATGCCTTGGCGCTGGGTGGTAATTCGGCTGCATCGTACAAAACAACGGCGCAAAACGATCTGCGCTATTTACAGCTCAGTGGCGGGACTCTAACTGGAGCACTGAGCGGCACTACGGCAAGTTTTAGCGGCAATATCAGCAGTACGGGTGGAGTGTTCAACGGCGATGGTTCTGGCCTGACCAATCTTAATGCCAGCAACCTGAACAGCGGAACGGTGCCGAGCGGCAGGCTGAGTGGGAGCTACGGCATTGACATCAGCGGGAACGCAGCTACTGCGACCAGTGCTACAACAGCAGCCACTGCGACCAACGCGCTGGCGCTGGGTGGGAACTCGGCTGTGTCGTATAACACTACCGCGCAAAACGATACCCGCTACTTGCAGCTCAGTGGCGGAACACTGACTGGCGGATTGGTTGGAACAACCGCCAACTTCAGCAGCGACGTTGAGACCAGTGGGGCGTTGAGCGTGACAGCTACGAATGAAGGCACGACAGGAACCTTTGTGAATCAACTGGTGGAGTTGACGGGTGCTCCTTCAACGGTGATCAACGCCAGTACCAGCACCACGGCCGGAACGATCGGGGTTGTGATCGGCGGAGCCGGAACCAGCGGCAGTGCACAGGTAGCAATCGCGGGAAGCGCTGGCTGCGTCTTCGATGGAGGAACCACCGCCGGAGACTACGTGGTGAAGAGCACGACGACAGGCGGCGACTGTCATGATGCTGGCGCGACGTATCCGACAGGCGTGCAAGTGATTGGGCGAGCGTTGAAGACGAACGCAAGCGCCGTAACAAGTCGGATTGCATTGTTCTCTGCCGAAGAGCGTTCCAGTGGCGGAACAGTGACCAGTGTCAGCGCCAGTGCCCCGCTTTCTTCCAGCGGTGGCGTAACCCCGAGCATCAGCCTGACCGGGGTAATACCTGGCGGCAACCTGCCGCTCACCACCTCCTCTACCGACACTACGGCAGGTCACTTAGTGCAGGGCAACGATACCCGGCTCTCCGACTCCCGGGTGGCAGCTTCTGTGAATTTCGCAACTGCCACTTTGTCGGGTACGGTGCCTGGCGCCAACCTGCCTCTCACGACCTCTTCTACCGATACCACGGCAGGTCACTTAGTACAGGGCAACGATACCCGGCTCTCCGACTCCCGGGCAGCAGCTTCTGTGAATTTTGGGACCGCCGTTTTATCGGGTACGGTACCCACGGCAAATGGCGGCACCGGCCAGAGCAGCTCTGGAGCAGCCGGGAATTATCTGCGGAGCGACGGCAGCGTGTGGCAGAGTTCGGCAATCCAGGCAGCCGATGTTCCCAGTCTCTCCGGGACGGTGTATGACGCCAGTGGCACCAAACTTTCAAGTGCTCATACTGTTAGTCAGCAAGCAACTCTAGGGGGTGGGGGTAGCGTCACGCAAACCTTTAGTGGTTCTGCAGCATTCTCAAGTGCCACTTCCTATGACTGTGTAGCCCGGGATATAACAGCATCAGGCACAACTATTTCTGTCACATACACCAGTGGGACCAGCATTACGCTGTCAGGCGGAATCTTGTCGGGAGGCAATTCCGTCCACTATGCTTGTGTCGGCAATTAATTGACGACGAGGGGCAGCAGCGCAACGAGGTGGTTGCCGGGCCTTAGCTAGATAGAAGCCAATCCTGTTTATTTTCTCGATGTTTTATAATTTCCACATCGAGAAACGGTTCATGCGCCCCACATGGGCGGAGGTTTCGCTCTCCGCGCTTCAACAAAACTTTCGCACTCTCCAGGACCACGTTGAGCCTCACGCCATCGTGTGCGCGGTGGTGAAGGCCGATGCCTACGGCCACGGCTCGGTGGAGTGCGCGCGCGCCCTGCAGCAGGCAGGATGCGGATGGTTCGGCGTAAGCTCTCCTGATGAGGGCCTGCTGCTGCGCAATAAAGGCATTACGGGCCGCATTCTCCTGATGGCCGGCTTCTGGCGCGGCGATGAAATTGCCATTGTCGAGCATGATCTCACTCCCGCTGTGTGGGAGTGGAGCCACATTGAGCTGCTGGAAGATGCGGCGCACAAGTGCTACGGCGGCCGCCTCCGCTCCCCGCGAGTTCCAGTCCACCTCAAGGTAGATACAGGCATGGGACGTCTTGGTCTGTGCACGAGCGAGATCGGTGCCTTTGCTACCACTATCAAAGCGGCGGAGTACGTATTTCTCGAAGGCCTGTTCACGCATTTGGCTTCGGCAGAGGTCACAGGCGCGCCCGATACCGACGCGCAGGTTGGACGCTTTGAAGATGCCGTCAGCGCCATCATTGAAAACGGACTCTCTCCCACCTACTACCATATGGCCAACAGCGCTGCCATTGCCGGCCGGCAAAACACGTGGAGAAACATGGTGCGTCCAGGCATCTCGCTCTACGGATATTATCTGCCGTTTACTTCTGCCATCAGCGGTTCGCCTGACCCCTCGGTTGAACTGCAGGTCAAGCCCGTGCTCACCTGGAAGACGCGCATCCATGCCGTTCGCGACTTTCCCGCCAAATCTCCCATCGGTTATAACGCGGCCTATATCACCTCGGCGCCGGCGCGCATTGCCGTGCTGCCGGTAGGATATGCCGACGGACTCAGCCGCCAACTTTCCTCACAGGGACGTGTGATCGTACGCAACGATTACGCTCCGATTGTGGGCATTGTCAGTATGGATATGACCATGATCGACGTTACTGGCATCCCTGGGGCCGATATTGGAGACGAGGTCATTCTTCTCGGCTCGAATGGTGAGCGCAGCATCAGCGCCTGGGAGCACGCCAACCTGGCCCACACCATTCCTTATGAAACCCTGTGCAACATCTCCAAGCGCGTGCCCAGAAAGTACGTGGAATAAAGTACGTGGAATAAAGACAGGCACACCGAGCATTAATCCGTGGCAGGATTCCTTTGTGATCCTTTGTGCCCTTTGTGATTAAATCTTTTTGCAGTTAACTTTTGGATTTCCTCGCGTCTCCGCGGTAAGGTTTTTCTTGAAACTAGAAACACAAAACTCGAAACTGGCCCTGGACTTTCTCGATCCTTTCCGCGAGCCGTGGAGGCCCGTTCCAACAGCAGCGCTCATCGCGTGGCTCATCTTCTATTCTTTGTTTCTGCTGTATGCCCTGCTGGATCGCAGCGGTTTTCTTTTCATAGACAACGCCAACCTAGTTGTCCACGAAGCCGGGCACCTTCTGTTCAGTTATTTCGGCCAGACGCTGATGATCCTGGGTGGCACGATTTTTGAGTTGTTCGTGCCCTTTGCGCTGGCCATTTCTTTTGCTTACCGCCGGCAGCCCACCGGTACGGCCTTTTGTGCTTTCTTCTTCTTCGAGAATTTTCTCTACATTGCTACCTACATGGCCGACGCGCGCGCCCAGGAACTCCCCCTGGTCACGGTGGGCGACGCCGACTACGTGGAGCATGACTGGTTTCATATCTTTTCCAGCATGGGCTGGTTGCAACATGACACCCAGATCGCGGCTTTTGTGCGCATTTTGGGATGGCTGGGTATGCTGGCCACGGTAGCCTGGCTGGCTT
>Ga0210384_10001979_pt1 | contig 26099 bp, 28 predicted proteins | sample IncBWH2MmetaG_FD_160574 | JGI IMG/M metagenome (GOLD analysis project Ga0210384, IMG submission 160574) | Forest soil microbial communities from Barre Woods Harvard Forest LTER site, Petersham, Massachusetts, United States - Inc-BW-H-2-M | ecosystem: Environmental > Terrestrial > Soil >...
ATGAGCGCGCCAATGATGCCGAAGATCTTCCCGGCTTTGCGCCCCTTGCGCTGGCCATCGCTGATACGCAGCGAACCCAAGTCAGCCTTCGGTGGATTTGGCGAAGTCGCCATCAACACACACACTCCCTGTCAATTTGATTTAGAGATCTGCTAATCCATTCGGGAAGGGAAATTCTCGGAGCGATGCGTTAACCCTGCCGCGAATACAATATTGTATCTTGGCCTGCGTGGTTTCGGGTGGAGTACCTAAATCGCGCGCCCGGCGAATTCGGTCGTAGGGCCGCGCGGAAATCAAAATCGATCCCTTTGCAATCGCTCGCACTGTTGCCGGCGGTTTCAGTCTACGCGGCGCAGGTGCGTTACTGCGTTGCAGTCTTTACCGCGTCGCCGACCTGAAAACCCGCGCCAACGACTGCCGCGCACACAGCGGAAACGTCGTCCACATCAGTGACTTTCACCACGCCGACAGGATTGGCCAGCCGGCGAATCACTTTCCCAGTTGCCGGGTCCTTGATTTCTTTTGTGACGCGTTCAACAGTGAGTTGATCCCCGACTTTGAGGCCAGACTTACTGCCGACGTTGAGAACGATTTGTCCTCCATCCACGGCGGCTACCAGTCCAGTGACTGAAATCGTGCGCGTCTGCAGCTTGGAGTTGTCTGCGATCACACCGGCGCTCAATTGCTTGACGGCCGCGTTCACCGCCTCGCCGATGATAGTCTCGGCAAAATCCGCGCTGCCGAAGTCCACGGCTCCAGCGCCAAATCCATGCCAGTTGCTGCCGCCGCCAGTGAGCGAGGTGCTTTCACGCGAGGACTCGCCTCGACCCTCTGCCACGCCCAGGATTTCTGCGGTGTCAATATCAACGATTCGCGCGTCAATCGCGACAATGGCTTTGCTCTTCTTGTGAGAAAAACCTCCGACTCCAAATCCTCCCCAGCCTCCGCCACCGCCGCCAACGTTGGTATTTTTTGTGTCATTGCCGAACTGGGTGATGCTGCCCACCACGATGGCATCCACGCCCAGCAATTTGCCAAGACGCGCGGCTGAATTAGGATTGGCGCGGTCGCTATTCGAGAAATTCTGCTCCGCGAGGATTTTTTCCATCGCTTTGCGCTCGATCACGGAATAGGTGCCGTCCTGCACAAGATGTTTCACTAGCAAATCCGAGATACCTTTGCCGAGATCAACATTTGCACCCAGGACCTGAGAGGACGCAGCAGTCACGGTGGCATAGTCGAAATCAAATATGGCGATGCGCTTTTTGCGTCCCGTAGTTTGAGCAGGAGCGCCGGATTGGGTTGCGCCGAACGCGAGCTGGGACTGCATGGTTGCTTCCGGCACCAGAAATGCCCAGACAATCAGAACGAACCACACGAATTTCTTCATCATTGGTCTCCCGCTCAAAAAGTTGATACAAAAATCTTCGCGTGCCGCGCGCTCGGCGGGAATTCTACTGGCCGAGACTTGCAGGTGTCAATACGAGTCTCAGCGCCGAAATCCAACCTTCCACGTCCCAGCACCATCAGTTCCCAGAAGCGGCGCTCACTTATATAGCGTGTGAGCCCGACGATAAACTCTCAACGCCCGAGAAACTTCTCGAGCTTTTCAATATTGGCTTCAGCCTGCCGGAGATATTTTCTGGCTTTCTCGACGTCTTGTGCCTGGACCGCGACCTGAGCCCTGTTGAGGTTGGTCTGTACATTCGCGCGCGCTTCCACCATGTCGCCACGAAGTTGGAGTCCCTGCGCATTCTGTTGTTGCTGCAGACTATCCAGGCTTGAGTTCAAAGCTGCTTCACGGCCTGATAGCTGGTCGAATTGCTGCTCGACTTCGGCCACTTCAGCAGGATCAGGCCCCGCGGGCGCCGGCGGAGCCGCCTCGGGAGCGTCCTTCTTGTCCGCCTTTGCCGCAGACTTGTTTTTCGCGTCCGGAGATTTTGCGGGTTCGGCCGGCTTCGCTGAAGTCGTGGAGTGATCGTCAGTGGGTGGCGGATTCGGCTTGGCCGTCGCATCGGATTGCGGTGGCAGAGAGCTCTTCGATTGCGAGGACGTATCCTGGTTGGCGCGTGTCCCGAAATAGCGCGGGAGGGTAAGGCCGGCAGCCACCAAAGCTACGACGACGATCAGAGCTCCAAGGGTGATGTAGCGGCCGCGATGGCCGCCGCTGCTGGTTTGCGGAGGAGGCATGGGCACGGCCGCATACGAGGCGGGAGCGGCAGGCGAACCAACCACCCCGGTTGCTGGAATTGTGGGGGCGACTCGCTGCACTATTCCTGGTCCCGGGGTCGCTGCAATGGTAGGGGCGCGTCCTGCGGGTTGCAGCGTCACCCCCAATTCGCCGGCGACGCTGCGCAGTGCATTTCGAAATGCTTCGGCTGACTGGAAGCGCTGAGCGGGCTCCTTCTCCATGGCCATGACGATGATTTTGCTGACGGCCACCGGCAAATCCGGCTTCAATTCCACCGGCTGGCGCGGTACTTCCTTCAGGTGAGCCTGCATGATGGCGAAGTTGCTGTCGGCTTTGAATGGTCTTTGCCCGGTGACCATCTCATACAGCGAGACTCCGACGGAGTAGAGATCCGAGCGAGCGTCGATGGCCTCGCACTTCACTTGCTCGGGGGACATGTAGGCGAGTGAACCGAGGGTCATGCCCGTCATGGTCAAGCCGAGGTCAGGGCCGGAGCGAGCGATACCGAAATCCATGAGCTTCACGACGCCTTCGGGCGTGAGCATCATGTTGGAAGGTTTAATGTCGCGGTGGATGATCTGCCTCTCATGCGCGTAGCTGAGTGCGGAAAGCACCTGATCGATATAATTCAGCGCCTCGCCGCAGGGGATGGGGCCACGTTCAATTCGTGAACCAAGCGTGGTGCCTTCGACATATTCCATGATCATGACCAGTTGGTTGTCGATGGTCAGCGCTGTGCGCAGGCCGGCGATGTTCGGATGGCTCAGGCCTGCAAGAACCTTGATTTCGCGGAGGAAGCGCTCGACGAGGTCTTTCTGGTCGGTGAGATTCGGCAGAAGGACCTTCATGGCCTCGATGCGATCCGAGAGAACGTTCCGAACTTTATAAACTTTGCCCATGCCTCCGGCACCCAGAACGCCGAGGATTTCGTAATCACCTTTTCGCGTACCGATCAGTTCTTCGCTCATCTCAACACTCTCCTGCAGCGCATTTTTTGCGGGGGCTCGGAAATATTCCTGGTGGCGATGGGTGCGCGGTGCGCTGCGATGACGTGGCCATCTGGTCGTGCAAAATGAACTCCAGAGCTGCTTTTGCTTGCGGAGATATTGCACGTGTCGGGTCGAGAATGCAACAAATCTGGAAGGTTCCGGGGAGGGTGCGGATGGAACTCCGGCGGCGGGAGAGGATTTGGATGCGAGGAGGAAGAGTGGGGAGCAAAGTGCAAAATGCTGTTTTTTGTTGCGATTAGAAAATGTGATGGCTTTTGTTCTGAACGAGATAGGGAGAATTCTAATTTGGGGAGTGTTGCGATTAGCCGCCGCGGCGGCCAGGGCGCCTGTGGGAGGTCCGCGGGTTGAGAAGGTGGAGATGGAGGTGGCTTGTGCGTGGCGAGTCCGTGGGGAGAATCTATTTTGAGTTGTGGCGGAGGGCACGCAGAATTGTTGGCTCCAATCATCGAAGACATCTCCACAAGAAACATCACACGGTGGGTCAGGAAACGCAAGCGACATGCGCGGTGGATAAATGGCGGAAGAAGCGACTCACTAGCTGTGTGACTTCACTGCCCGGGATTTGTGCGGCAAATTAGGTTTGATCCCAAACTGTTTCGACCCCCAGTCGCAGAGATCTTCCAGGAGCGGGATCAATGTCTCGCCGGAACTGCTGAGGGAATAGGTGACTCTTGGGGGTGAGGAATGCGCGGCGATCCTATTGACGATGCCGTCCTTCTCCAATTCGCGGAGCTGCGCGGAGAGAACTTTTTCGCTGATACCCGGCAGCCGGTCGCGAAGCTCCGCAAACCGCCGTGGACCGAAAGAAAGATGCCAGACCGCCTGGACTTTCCACTTGCCGCTCAAAACGTTGATAGTTGCCTGAACAGGGCAGCCGTGATGGTCTTTCATTGGGACTCCGGGCTTACAAATTTGTGCGTACTTCACCGCGGTATAGAGACGTTATACCATGCTCCTGGGGCATGCGGTCCGCGGGCGCTGGCCTAAAGGAGGCCAACCGTCGCGGACCTAATATGAGGAGAAGGGAAAATGTTCCTAATAACAGGGGCCAGCGGGAGCGTGGGGAAAGCGGTACTGTTTGAAGCGGTTCGTAAAGAGCCGAAAGTGCGAGCGATGTTCCGGTCCAAGGAAGATGCCGCCAAAGCGCCTTCGGGATGCGGGCCGGTGTTGGCGGATTATGCGGACAAGGCCAACCTGCGCAAAGCACTGGCAGGCGTGACGTCAGTTTACGTGGTGTGTTCTCCAATGCCTCAACTGGTGGAGCTTGAGGGCAACATGCTGGAGGCCTGCAAGGAATCCGGAGTACAGCATGTGGTTCTAAATTCAGCCTTGGGAGCGGGGGACTATCCGAAATCATTTCCGAGCTGGCACCGGAAAGTAGAAGACAAGTTGAAGGCGACAGGATTGAGTTACACGATCCTGCGGCCCAACGGTTTCCTGCAAAACATCGTCATGTACAACGCCCCCAGCATTCGGACGCAGGGCGCGTTCTATGTGGCCATGGGCGATGCCAAGGTGAGCTACTTGGATGTCGGAGACATAGCCATTGTGGCCGTGAAGGCGCTCAAAGGTGGCGCGCATGCGGGGAAAACTTATGAATTAAATGGCCCGGAAGCAATTTCGAATACAGAGCTCGCAAAGCGAATTTCCAAAGTTGCCGCCCGAACTGTGAGTTACGTGGACATTCCAGAGTCCGCACAGCGTGAAGCGATGATCGGGCTTGGTATGCCGGAGTGGCAGGTGACGGCACTATTGGAACTCCAGCAGTACTACAAGCAGGGTGGTGGCGCGAAGACGGATGGTCTGCTGAAGAGTCTGATTGAGCGTGACCCGGTGACTTTGGATCAATACCTGGCGGCGAACGCCAAGGAATTTCGGGATCAGGCCGCATCGGCCTGAGTGGGAGGGGCAAGGTGAGCGCATCAGCGGGACGATCCGAACTCAATAATCCCAAGACGGGCATGACACACGCCGAAATGAACGAATTCATCCGGAATCAGTTCGAAGAATTCGCGAACCGGAAAGACCTGCGAATCGGAGAGGTGAATTTCGCGACTGATTTCGTCGATCACGGAGCGGACGTACCACCGGGACTGCCGCCGGGGCCCGCAGGCGCGATCCAATGCGTCGGGGAAGCGCTGAAGAAGGTTCCCGACATGCGAGTGAGGATCGAAGACTTGATTGCCGAGGACGACAAAGTGGTGGTTCGGAATCATTGGATGGGCACTCATGCGGCCTCGGGGCAGCGGGTCGAATTCTCGGGAATCGTAATTTGGAAAATTGCCAACCAGCAAATCGTCGAGCGTTGGGCTTGTCTGGAAAACCCCCACGTCGCGCGAAGTTAGACCCTAGTTAGTCATTTGCAGAAGGAAATACCCGATCCCAATAGGCCAGTTGGGGATATTCGGGTATAGGTGTGCGACTACCCCTGGCTTACCCTGCAGACGAATGCCATTCTAAACGCTGCTGACTTCATGAGAATGTAGCCCGCACTACATTAATAAAGGAAGGCTATCAACTTGACTGGATCCAAAGCAGCAGCTAAGGCTGGTCGGCCCAAGAAAACAGCCGAGAAATTTAATGTCTTGGAGTTCCTCCGGAAGCTGGGACCGGGCTTGATTACAGGCGCCTCGGACGATGATCCCAGTGGCATCGCCACGTATTCGCAGGTGGGAGCCCAATTCGGATACGGCATGCTATGGACCATGCTTTTTTCTTATCCGCTGATGGCCGCAATGCAGGAAATCAGTGCGCGGATTGGGCGCATTACCGGAGCCGGAATCGCGGGGAATATACGGAAGCACTATCCGAAGGCTGCGCTTTATGCGGTGGTTTCGCTATTGCTGATTGCCAACACGTTCAATTTAGGGGCGGACGTTGGCGCAATGGGAGCGGCGGCGAAACTGCTTTTGCCGGGACCTGAGTGGGCTTACATCCTGCTATTTGGGATTGTGTCTTTGGGTCTGCAAATAATGGTTCCCTACACGCGGTATGTAAAATATCTGAAATGGTTAACATTGGTCCTGTTCGCCTATGTAGCGACGGCGCTGGTCGTCGGTGAGCCAAGCCGGGGAGCAATCCGAGCGACATTCTTGCCGTCGGTCACGTTCGAAGGCGCGTATCTGACCGCGCTGATTGCTGTTCTGGGAACAACCATCAGTCCCTACCTCTTTTTCTGGCAGGCCTCGCAGGAAGTGGAAGACGTGACGGTGAGCCGTGCCGAGAAACCGCTGAAAAAAGCGCCAGAACAAGCTCCCGCACAGTTGGACAGGATAAGGGTAGATACATATTTCGGAATGGCTTTCTCGAACATCGTGGCGTTTTTCATAATCCTGACCACAGCAGCCACATTGCACGCGCACGGAATTTCCGACATTCAAACCGCCGATCAAGCAGCGCGTGCGCTGGAGCCGCTGGCCGGCAGATTTGCATTTCTGTTGTTCGCGTTGGGAATTATTGGGACGGGATTGCTTGCGGTGCCAGTGTTGGCGGGCTCCGCGGCGTACGGAGTGAGCGAAGCTTTTCACTGGCGCGCGAGCTTGCAGAAGAAACCGGGGCAAGCCAGGAAATTCTACGGAATCATCGGGGGCGCCACGGTGGTGGGGTTGGTGCTGAATTTTGTTCACCTGAACCCGATCAAAGCGCTGTTCTGGTCCGCGGTGATAAATGGAGTGGTAGCCGTGCCGTTGATGGCATTCATGATGATTATGACGCACAACTCCGAGGTGATGGGCAAATTCACCTTGCCGGTGTATCTCCGGGTGGGCGGCTGGCTGGCGACTGGAGTAATGGCTCTTGCGGCGGTCGGGATGATGTTAACAATTAACCGCTAGAGGGTGGAATTTGGAAACTTGGATCGGAAGCGGGTCAAGCGTGGTAGAGATTTCTCAGGAAGCGGGCTTGCTGGGCTTGGAAAAGTGTCCAAGAAAAATAAGAATTGAATTTAGTACAAGGAAGAGATCCAAGATCTTTAAATCTCTCATCACTTACTCCTTGCCGACTGAATCCGGCGGCGCCACGATAAGGGAGCGTCCGGCATCGACGTTCTGGATGCCGTTGCCGTAGACTGATCGATCGATCCCATGGGCTGCGGTAGCGCTCAAGTCAACCGAACGCACGTTAGAGGCTTCGTCATCAAGGCGCGCTACTCGCTGCAAGGAGCGGAAGTGAGCGGCAATGCCGGATCTGAGGGCTCTATCCAGATCGAGTTTCCTGTAGGGATGACAAAGAAAATCGAAGGCGCCAATATTCATGGCCGCCAGGTAGTCTCGATACTCATTCTGGCAGGCCGGCGCGCAAAGAATGATGACCGGGATTTCTGCTGCCTCGCGCTTGAGACGCTTGACAAGTTCGCGATAGGTTCCGTCTGTTAACCAAAACCCGCATAAACAGACGGAGACGTCCTGCCTGGTCAACAATTCGCTGGCTTCGTCCACACCACTGACCCACTTCGCCTGGACGGAAAAGTTCTGGAGAAGCTCGGTGAGGCTTCCACGGATGCCTCCGTCGGCGGTTGCGATCATCACAGTCGGGAGGGTCTGTAGATTGCGGATCTCGAGGTTCATATTGCTGTTCGCCTGCTTTCTTCGGCTGCTTTTGTGGAGCACGATGAGGACTTTGTGTGGCTGCCGTCGTTAATTGTTTAGGAAGAAGAGGAGGAAAGCCGGCCCAGCCCTCTGGCCTTGATCTCTCAAGGCTCCCGACTCCTCCCCCTCCTCCGTATAGCGGATGTTTTCCGCAGGCGAATAATCACTGAAGAAGGCTTGAGGGGCAATACAGGCAATGCGCTATGTGAAAAGAGGAATTGCTGTATAACGCGGCGAAGGGGAGAAAGAGTTAAGGTTCGATGATCTGGTTACGGACGGCGTAGCGCACCAGTTCGCTGACAGTGTGGAGCTGCAATTTGCGCATGATATTGGCACGATGAGTTTCGGCTGTTTTCACGCTGATGTTCAGTGATGCGGCAACTTCCTTGCTGCTTTTGCCCTCCGCGAGCAATTGAACGATTTCAGTTTCGCGGGAGGTGAGCCGGTTTGGAACGGTCTCCGGAAGCTCATGGCGAATCCCGCCGGTATTGAAGTCGCTAAGAATCACTTCGGTGGCACGAGGCGTAAAGAAGGGCTTATGTTTTGAGAGGGTTTCCACGGCGATGATGAGATCACGGTCGGAGTCGGTCTTCACAATGTACCCACGAACGCCTGCCTCGAGGATGTCGCGAATGAGCTGGTCCGTGTAATGGACGGAGAGAATAAGGACTTCCGTGTTCGGAGAGGACTTTCGAATTCTCCGGGCAGCCTCCAGGCCATTGAGGTCCGGCATGCTGATGTCAAGGATGGCGATGTCGGGCCTGAGTTCCTCGACTTTTGCCACCGCCTCGCGGCCGGTGTGAGCTTCCGCGCAGACCTCCCAACCCGGGTGGGATTGAAGCAGGGCTTTCACGCCGCGGCGGAGAAGATCGTGATCGTCAGCAATCAGGATACGAAGAGATTTCATGTGGTTCTCCCTTGGAGCGGCGACCAAATAGACGACGAGGGCTCCTCGAGCACAAACATGTGCCTCCTCAGTGGTTGGATGTTATGAGGGGTAGGCAGTATACATAAAATCTGGCGACACGATGAAATGTGAAGAAGCTGGAACCGGACATGCAAAAGCATTGAAGTACTCGCAAATTTTACTGGCCATGACATTTCATTCACCTGGTGCAAGCCACGATTGGAGTTCGGGTTAGCGCCCTGGGCGCGAGGTCCCAAACAGTGGAAACGGCAATTCTATTGCCAAAAAAAGTGCGCCAACTCGCAAAGGATCAATGCCTCGGTTGAACTCATGTACACAGCGGCGAAATTCAACTGGACGGCTGCGGGGGGTGCTGATCACCCGCCTCGCGTATGAAACCCCGCGAAGGAGGGATGAAGAAATCCCGAGGCGGGTGATCAGCTAGTAAATCCGCGTATGATGGAGACCACTTCACCAGGCAGACGCTCCGTAGCTAATTTCCGGTTCAAATTAGAGGAGTCAAAGGGCTAAGTCCATCGGATGCATCCTGTAGGTTCGTCCTAGTCTTGCCAGTATTCCTGATGTAGAGGCTTCAAAGGCTACATGCTGACATTGACATTAATGCTAAATGTCGCCGGCAGGCCGGCGCGATGTTTCTGACTTCAGGCAGGGATTTCGAACCGGGTTAAGGATGGTCCTGGTTGGCCACAGGCGGATGGGCTCACGACGAGCCTGCTCGAAATAAAGGGAGTGGAGGGCATGGAAAACCCAGAAGGAGCTGCAAGTCCATATATTTAAGGGACCTGGAGAATCAAGTACATCCGCAGGTAAAAATACGCGAGAGCGTGTATTGAGGGCGGGAGGCGGTCTGAGCAAGAATCGCACTAGACGGTGCATCACGCGACTTTTTTTATGAGGAGGACAAAATGTTGAATTGGGCATTGGGATTCTTCGTCATCGCGCTGGTAGCCGCGATTCTGGGGTTCGGCGGCATCGCCGTAGCAGCGGCGGGCATCGCCAAGATCTTGTTTTTCATTTTTCTGGTGCTGTTTGTGGTTGCGCTTGTCGGCGGGCTGGTTCGCAGGGCTTGATTCACTGGAGTTTGTAGAGAGCCCTAGGAACGATTCGGCGTCAAAGCGCCCACACAGCAACATTGTCTGTAGGAATTTTCAAGGAGGAGATTGAGATGAAGCGGATTTATGGTTTGGCTCTAGCGATCCTATTGGTCGCATCAGTTAGCTTCGCCAAGAACGGCGAGGAAAAGAGAAAGGTAGAAGAACGCCTGGAGAACGCCGGCCAGGTGATGAGCGAAATTTTGAACATGCCGGACAGCATTCCGCAAGGGGTGCTGGACAGGGCAAAGTGCGTTGTGGTGGTGCCCTCAGTATTGAAGGCCGCTTTTATTGTCGGCGGCAGCTTTGGCCGCGGCGCGATGGTGTGCCGTACCGGGCCGGATTTTACCGGCCAGTGGGGAGCACCGTCCATGTATGCAGTGGAGGGTGCCAGCTTCGGCCTTCAACTCGGCGGGCAGGCGACAGACTTTGTCTTCTTGATCATGAATGAGCGAGGAGCAAATAGTCTGTTGCACAGCAAAGTGAAGATTGGCGGAGATATTTCAGCGGCGGCTGGGCCGGTGGGAAGGGATGCTCAGGCCGGCACCGACGCCTACATGCGCGCGGAGATTCTAACCTATTCACGTTCACGCGGATTGTTCGCTGGTCTTTCGCTGGATGGTTCCACATTGCGGCCTGATGAGGAGGGGAATGAAGCCCTCTACGATCGCAGGATTCCAGCGAAGGAGATCGTAACGGGATCGGCACCAGAAACTCCCGCTTCAGCACGCACTCTGATCGAGCTCCTTGATAAGGCCTCCCCTCACCCCAAGAACGCATAACTCCCCCGAAGGGGAAGGTGTAGACAACGCCACCTTCCCCTCCTCCCTTCCTTCGGCGATTCACCCAAGATTATTTAGCGGGAGGCTGCACGGCTGTGGATACTTTCTTGAATAAGTATGCCCTCCGGCTTGGGTGGCAGGAAAGCCAACAAGAATCAATAAGACGCGCCGAAAAGTATGGTGTTCGATTGCCTACGTGGTGCTGCCTGGAAAGCGAGCCATGCGGGATTCCCCGCCGACGTCCCTGAATGTCTCTGAGAGGTCCAGTTCACTTTCCAAGCACGTGTTATCCGCGGGAGGCCCATTGTGCAGCGGGGGGCTGCTCAAGAACAAAACTCCGAGAGTCGAAGCGTAGAGGGGATGCTTCCTCCCTTGCTGGCCCGGCGCATGGCTTCGCCTCTCCGGCGACGAGGATCCCCACCGCGCCGGTTCTCGCCAGGATCTCGCACACAGATTCGGTCATGGCAGGCTGCGGGCAGCGGACTGCGGTAAGAATTCCGCCGCTCCTGATGCGGTCCTCATAGCGCTCTGCGGCGTAGGCGGGAATCCCGAGACCTACAAGAGAGCTTGCGAGTTCACCCGCCGCGGGTGGAGCGATGCACGTCAACCACCCGAGCGACCCACCAATCAAGGGTTCGGCGTCGGAATTCTGCTCTTCGAGGGGATCACTTGAATGATCATGTACGCCGCCAGGGGAGGAAGTTTTTTTCGAGAGAGCGCCCTCGGGGAAGAGAACTGAAATGTCGTTGGTTCGAAATCCAATTTCCTTGAGTGAATCTGTATAGTTACGCAGATCCAAAAAGCTCAGATAGATTCCAAAAACCACGTTGCTCTTTCCTCCCACGGCGTTCCTCCTAGTAGAGAAGCAATCGAAAGGCGTGCATCTCGCGAAAAAGTAGATGAATGAGAGCGATTCGGCAATACAGCGGAATACTTATATCGGGATGAGTGGAACTTTAAACACGCCGGTTGAACCAACTCGACGGTCCTCTGAAGGATGGAAATGCGGCCATATGCTGAGAGGCAAGATGTACCGGGGTTACGGAAAAATTCTCTCGCGCAGAGAGTCTGGTTTCATGCCCCGGGGCGAGGTGTGTGTAACTATCTTTTTTCCATGGAGTTACAATGGCGGCAGCGAGAATAACTGGCATGAAACTTGCTCTCACTTATCTGCATAGCTCAGCCGATGGGAGACAAGTCCCATTTCAAGGTCGGAGGACGGACGTGAAACTCAATTACGATATCTTCAGAAGGCTCCCTGGCGACGGGCTGATCTGGATAGAAGCGGTAGAGGATCTCGAACTTGCGCGACTGCGCATGTTTAGTCTGATGGAATCTCATCCCAGCGAGTATTTCGTTTACGATCACACATGCGGAAAAACTATTTTTGCGAGCTCGCCCAAAGCAGCGTGAAGGATCGATTGCGATCCCATTGCGGATGTTATTCGCGCCGGTAGACATTAGTCCGCAGAGCTTAGCGCTTAAGCCTGGAGATTAGGCCCTCAGAGCCGTCCCATTAGAAACAGGATGAGAAGAATCAGAAGTACCAGGCTGATCCCACCGCTGGGATAGTAGCCCCAATCTCTGCTGTGGGGCCATGTGGGGAGGCTGCCAAAGAGAGCCAGCAAGAGGACGATCACCAATATCATCAGTAGCATTTCATCTCTCCTTTTTGTCCAGCGCCACCGAAATTGAGAAATTCGACTGCTGATGAAGCCGCGAGTGAACGAGCAAACTGACCTAGCGTGAGCTGAACAGAACCAAATGACGCCGCGCAGCCCAGGTGGTGCGGGGCCACGATAAGTTTAACGGCAGCCGCAGACAATCACAGGAATCCTGTAGCAAAGGCTGGTAGTTGTAGTAGTAGCCGGCAATGTCGCGAGTCCTACAGCATGTTCCACACGCCGCTACACTTGACGATGGATGTTGGTGCGGGTCGGCATGGTCCAGGCTTAAGAAGGCTCGCCGTTGACATGCCAGACGGGTTGAGGCAGGCCGGCGCGGAGATCGGGTAGGGGATCAGGGGCTAGCAAAAGACAAGGGAAAAGGAGAAGCAAATGCCTGGGGCCAAACATTTACGAGGCGTGAGCAATAAGGAGCAAAGACAATATGAACACATTAGGGAAAGCGCAGAGAAGTCCGGTCGCTACGGAAAGCGCGCCAAGGAAGTCGCGGCCCGGACCGTGCTCAAACAGCATAAAGAACACGGACACAGCAAAGGACACTGAAGAAAGGCTTTACGATTGGGCCACATGAAGCGACTGAAAGTATGACTAAAGAGAATGTTGGAAGGGCACACCCAGCACTTTCCAATGGCTTGGGACATTCCGTTGCATTTCCGTCGATTGTCACGGCGGTGGTGTGCGTGGCGGCACTGTATTTCGCGCGCGCTGTGTTGGTTCCACTCGCGTTGGCAATTCTGCTTTCCTTCCTGCTGGCACCGATAGTCAACTGGATGGAAAAGTTTCACCTGGGAAGGTCCGGCCCGGTGGTGATTGTTGTACTCCTCGCGATTTCGATTTTTCTTGCGCTTGGGTGGGTGGTCGTTGACCAAGGGCTTGGATTGGCTGGCCAAATTCCGAATTATCGAGACACGATTTCACGAAAGATCCAATCGTTTCGCGGAGTGAAAGACACGGAATTGGGTAAAGCCACTGCCACGGTAAAAGAACTGGGAAAAGAGCTCTCTTCCACAATAGATACGCCTTCAGGAGAGGGGAGCGAAGACCAGGGCTTACAGGCAAGGCATTCGCTGATTCGCGGGAGTAGCACCCTTCATCCTGTTCCGGTTCAAGTGATCCCGCCGAATGATCCGGTCACATCTGCGCAGACATTCCTGGCCCCGTTTCTCAGGCCCATCGGCACGATCGCCATTGTTATCGTTTTTACTGCATTTATCCTTCTTCGCCAGGAAGACCTCCACGACCGGCTGTTTACACTTGCAGGTTTGAGCAGGTTTCACGCCACATCCCAAGCGTTTGACGAAGCAACACACCGTGTGGGCCGTTACCTATTGCTGCAATCGCTTACGAATCTAGGCTACGGATTATTGTTCGGCACAGCGCTCTATTTTGTTGGAATGCCGAATGCGATGCTCTGGGGCGTGCTGGCAGGCGTACTCAGATTCATTCCGTACGTGGGGACGATTGGCGGGGCGGCCATGCCGATATTGTTGTCACTCGCGGTGTTTGCTGGTTGGACAAAGCCGCTGATTGTTCTTGGCGCCTTTCTGGTGATTGAAATTTTGATTGCGTATGTTCTTGAGCCACAGTTGTACGCATCGCACACGGGAGTTTCGTCGCTGGCCATCCTGGTAGCAGCGATTTTTTGGGCGGCATTGTGGGGCCCGGCAGGGCTGCTGCTTTCAACGCCACTGACGGTCTGCATTGTCGTGGTGGGGCGGTATATCCCGCACCTGGAGTTCCTGAGCGTGTTGCTGGGCGACGAAAGAGTGCTGGCCACTGAAGTTCAGCTCTATCAAAATCTCTTGAGGATGGATTTGGAGGGGGCGAACCACGTGGTAGAGGCATTCCTCAAAGAGAAGCCCCTGGTTGAGCTATATGACTCAGTGTTCATCCCGGTCTTGATTTTTGTCGAGAAGGACCAGCAGGAAGGGACGATGGCGGATGATCGAGCGGGGAATGTCCTTCGCGGATTGCGAGAAATCATCGAGGGGCTCAGCCAGCGAAATTCGGAGAGTAGGGGCAGCGAGAGGTTACGGCCCGAAGGGGCACCTGCCGCGAAAGCGCAAAAGCGCAAAAAACTATCGGAGCCCACAGCCGGAATTTCCTGTTTACCTGCGCGGAATGAGGGAGACGAACTGGCTGGCATGATGCTGACGCACCTGCTGACGGAATCAGGGTTTAAGGCCGAGTGGGTCTCGCCGGATACCCCTGACAACATGCTGGAGGAGCTTTTGGAGCGGGACGTTAATTTTGTTTTCATTTCCGCTCTGCCTCCCTTCACCGTCTCACGGCTTAAGAAACTGATCCTGAAAGTGCATGCGCGAATTCCGAAATCGAGGATCGGAACCGGGCTGTGGGGTTTCGGGGGAAATTCGGAAGTGATGAAGACGCACTTGAAGATGGCGGACGCGGACTCGATCGTAACGACGCTTGCCGAGGCGGTCAGTCAGATGGCATTGGTTACCGAGAGGCTTGGCAACGAAGCTACTGCACTTCCGGCCGCTCAGCATAACTAAGGCAGCGCGCATGGGGCGTCAAGAATCATCCCGCCGGTACGGCCTTTCCCCCAGTTTCCATACAAGTTTATCGGGATTGTTACGGGAATTGGCGGCTCATATCCTCGAATGGGGCGCCAGGAAGGCGCTGAGTTCGAATACAGGAGGAACAACAAATGCGCCGTATTTCCGGGATGGTATTGCTGGCCCTACTGTGCCAGCCGGTATATGGGTGGGTGAGCGCGAACCTGCAAGCGGAAACGCCGCCACAGAGAGTGAGCCAAGGCGGGAGCGATTGGGTTAAGCGGGAAGTGGGCCACGAATTGGCATTGCTGCCATGGTATTCGGTCTTCGACATCATTAAGTACCGCATTGACGATTCGAAGGTGACTTTAATGGGCGCCGTAACTCGTCCAGCATTGAAGAACGAAGCAGAGAATGCGGTCAAGAAGATCGAAGGGGTGGAAGCGGTTGATAATCAGATTGAGGTCCTTCCTCCCTCCCCTTCGGATGATCAAATCCGTCGCGCTGAGTACCGCGCCATCTATTCCCAACCTGGTCTGGAGCGCTATGGCGTCGGGTCGCTTCAGGCTATACACATCATTGTGAAGGGCGGTCAAGTGACGCTGGAGGGTGTCGTGGCCGGTCAAGGGGACAAGGACTTGGCCAATGTGGAAGCGCGCCGGGTCCCCGGAGTTTTCTCGGTCACGAACAACCTGCAGGTAGAACCCTCTAGATAATCGGGGATTAGACTCTGAAGAACCGGATTTGTGACGTGGCCTTTGCGAGAGCGCAGGTCCTTGTAAAGGCCACTCGCATTAAATGCGTCCTACATTCAGATCAATTTCAATGGGATGGCCTGAAGGCCGGCCAGCAGGCAATATCACGCGATGAGCGAGGGATTAAAGATTTGCAGGGAAAAATGTTTCATTCTGTAAAACGGCGTCAATGGCTTTTAATAAATTCTGTCCCGCTTCCGCTTTTGTCACATAACCGTGCACGCCGATCATCTTAGCTTCCTCGACGAGTTGTTTGCTCTTGTGCACAGTTAGAATCAGAATTGGAGATTCGGGTGCGATCTGCTTGATCTTGCGGGCCGCTTCAAGGCCGTTCAATTCAGGCATGGTAATGTCCAGGACGACCAAGTCTGGATTCGACTCCTGCACTTTTTGAATGGCCTCAAGTCCATTGGACGCTTCCGCGCACACCTCCAAATTAGGATTGCTCTTGATGATGGAAGACACCCGCTTCCGGATCGCTTCCTGATCATCCGCAACTAAGACTCGGACAGTTCCCATAACAGGATCGCATACCAGAGCTTCCGGGGAGGCGGCAAATCCGGACAAGGGCTCAACTTTCAATAACACCTCCGGCGGCAGGAAATTCCAAATCCGCCTCTGGCCGAGACAGAGGAATGGCAACTTGTATTCTTGTGCCATTTTCATCAGAGTGAATTTCCCACTCACCTTCAAAATCCTTGACTCGTTCGCGCATCCCTCGCAATCCAACACCAGGAACCCCCGCGGACGCGATCTTTGCCAATTTCTCCGGGGATATACCTTTGCCTTCATCTCTAACTTCGAGAACAGCTTTATTCGCGCCCTGATATAGTCGAATGCTTGCTGTGGGGCTGCCGGAATGGCGATGAATATTTATGAGGCATTCCTGAACGACCCGAAAAATGGTGAGCTCCAGGGCTTGAGAGAATCTGCCAAGGTTGCTGGCCACATCCAGGCTGACTCGAATGCCGCTCCTTCTTCCGAAACCGTCAATGTACCAATGGAGGGCTGAACCAAGTCCCATCTCATCGAGAAGGGGCGGATGGAGCAGATAGGAGATGGTGCGCAAGTCGGTGGAAATCTGTTTGGCGAGCTCCAGATTCTCAGCGACCATGGCGGCAAGATCTCCACTAACCTTGTCTGCTTCGTTCTGCAGCGCGGAAAGATTCATGCTTAAGAGAGCTAGGGCTTGACCCGTGCTGTCGTGCAGATCGCGGGCGATGCGTCTCCTCTCCTCGTCCTGCACTTCCATCAGGCGTGCGGACAGGTCTCGCAATCCCTGGTTGGTGATTTCGAGGATCTCGGCCTGCTTCATAATTTGAAGATTTTTTTGACCGAGTTCGATGGTTCGCTCTTGTACGTGCAATTCAAGTTCGTCGTAAGCCAATCGGAGTGCTTCTTCCATCCGCTTCTGGTCCGTGACATCCCGGAGGAAGCAGCGCGTGTAGGCAAACCGGCCTGATTCCCAGTGTCCATTGGAATGGATCAGAACATGTTTCACGGATCCATCCTTGCAGCTGAGCTCTGCCGGATAGTCGTAGAGCTCCTCGCGCTGCATCAGTTTCTGCCAAAAGTCATCAAAGATCTGGCGCCGCGCATGAAAATCGGCGAGGTCGTGCCCTACGTACTCTTCGGCCGTGTATCCGAGGAGTTTCAGAAGCGCCTTGTTGGCCCAGCGAATTTTCTGGTCGGCCCCGACTTGTTGGACACCTTCCACAGCATTCTCAAGGAGGTCAGCCAATTCAGACTCGCGCATGCGAAGGAAATTTTGAACTTCCTGGCGATCGGCCTTTTCGGTTTCAAGTGCGCGAGCTCTCTGCTCCAGGAAGCTGACGTGGCGATGACGGTCCTCATCGCTAGTCAGGGCGGTGTAGTTTTCACTAGGTATCACAGCAGAGTGCTCCGCGCAGATTGCCATAAAAGATTCACCATCTTCGGTGCGAGGAAAACCCGTCAACGGATAGGCGCAACGGAGGGAGAATTTGTGCGTCTTGGCCAGGTCGTTCCACAATTTTTCCAACTGGATGGCGGCTTCCGCGTTCTTTTCAGCCCACAAGAGCGCGACCATTTCCCCGAACACGACGACGCGTGAATTTTTGCCGCTGCGGGCAGCTCGAGCGCGTTCAAGATAGCCGCCGATGATGGAGGCAAAGCGTGACGCATCCGGCCGTCCATCGACCATGAACAATCCTAGAGTGTCGGCGGCGTCTAGTTGAATGAATCGGCCCTGCCTGGCGGTAGAGGAAAAATCAAGACCGCAAACTTTCAGACGCGATTCAAGACCCTTAATATGATCTTTGGTGGCGACGACGATCGCAGCATCACCGGCGCCGAGAGCTGAGCCGATAAAGCGAGCCAATTCATCAAGGAACGGCGCGTCTTCGGCATAGAATTGAACTTCGTGCGCGCCGTGCTCGGGCTCTCGAGAGCTGATTGGGAAGGGCACGGATTCGCCATCGTAGCTCATAATCCCTAATGTGCTCATTTAAATCCTCCCCGAGGAGTGATTCTCACAAGGGTGAGCAAGGGGAGCAATACACTGAACGCTGTACAGAGTTGATTTAAAAGGCGATGAGGCGTGGCTAGTCGAACCACAAAAAGCCCGGCCGATCCGAGCTATCCAGCCGCCAGGCGAACGCAGTGTAAGCAAGTGAGTTCGCCTGGAACAGGTGCTAAATTCGGCCAGGCCAGCCGCACGCGGGCGGCGCTGTCTAATTGGACGACGTGGCTTTTTGCTCCTTAACTTGAAGTTCGTTTACCACCTGTTGAACGTGAGGAATGGTAGTGGCGACTTTCTCGACCTGCGCGCGCCTGGCTTGAGAATTCACATCACCTGTCAGCGTGACTACACCATTCTTCACTTCAAATTTCACACCTTTTTTCATCCGGTTTTGTACCAGAGCAGCGTCAAGATTCTTTTCAATGCCTTTGTCAAGGTCGGAATTCACCGTCTTGGCATCGCTTTCGACTCCAGGCGGGAGAACGGCAATCTGGTCCGAGACGACTTGCGAAGCGGCATAGGACTTGGCAATTCCCTCGGCCTGAGACTTATCCGCGTCGGAGGGAACGTGTCCAGAGAGGGTGATCACACCCTTATCACGATCCTGATCGACCTTCACGTCCTTCAAGCCCACCTGGTCAAGGGATTTGCGAATGTCGTCGGATACGGCGGGTGATTTTGGCGGTGCACTTGAGCAGGCTACCAGCGCGATGGCCATGCAGAAAAGATTGAATGCCGACAACAGTTTTTGCATTTTGCTATTCTCCTTGGACGTTGTCTCACATACCTTCACAAGTCGCCGGAAGCCGTCCTTGCTCCCATTCAGCAATGAGTCTTGCCTAGATTAGGGTATTCGCTCAATCAGGTTTAGACCGTACCAGACAGTCGAATTCCTGGTAAGCAGCCGCGGCAGAAATTGAGATACAGCAAACAAGGCCGCGGAGTAGGGACATCCGTGCATGGCGCTGGTCGATGCCGAGCAGTATCGTGTGTGCAATTCGATTGGGAAGAGCGTGAGGGTCGAACGTGGGAAGAGCGTGAGGGTCGAACGCACAATCGCCCAATCGGAGGCACCACCCAGCAATCGCAACTGAGCGAAAAGGAGAAATCACTTGGCGAGAACTGTTCTTTTTATCTTACTGGTGCTTGTACTCCTGGCAGCTTTGCCGGCATGGCCATACAGCGCGGGGTGGGGCTACTATCCCAGCGGCGGGCTGGGACTACTCCTCATCATCCTTTTGATCCTTGCACTCACTGGACGAATCTAATCAGACTGGAAGCCAGTTGAGCAGGCCCGGCTGAAGGCTCGGCGTGGGAAGCGTGTGCGCGTCCCCGGCTTTCACACGGGAGCGACTGGCTTGCTAAGTGGTGGGCAACCGCGGGTGTATGCGCTCTAAGCCTCGATGATCTGATTGCGCACGGCGTAGCGCACGAGCCCGCTGACGGTGTGCAGGTCTAGCTTGCGCATGATGTTTGCGCGGTGGGTTTCCGCCGTTTTCACGCTAATACCGAGAACGGTTGCCACCTCTTTGCTGCTTCGCCCTTCGGAAAGCAACTGTACAATTTCGCGTTCGCGCGGTGTCAAGCTGCCGCGCAAGGATTCAGGAATCTCAGTGACCTGCTGCCGGCCCGGCGTTGCGGAATTTCTCAATATCAGCTCGGTGGCCTGGGATGTGAAAAATGGCTTGTGTCTCGAGAGAGCTTCCACGGCGAGAACCAGGTCTCGGTCTGAATCGGATTTGACGATATAGCCGCGCGCCCCGGTCTTTAAGATCTCAAGGATGAGTTGCTCTGAATGATGAACGGAGAGGATCAGGATTTCGGTGTTGGGAGACGCTTTGCGAATCTTTCCAATCGCAACCAAGCCGTTCACGTCCGGCATGCTGATGTCCAGGATGGCAATGTCCGGCTTGAGTTCCGTTGCCTTAGCGATTGCTTCGCGGCCGTTATGTGCTTCACCGCAAATCGTCCAACCCTCATGTGATTCGAGGATGGTTCGGATGCCCCTAAGCATCAATTCGTGATCATCTGCGATTAGAATGCGAAGCGCGCCCATTTTCCCCCTCCCATTCGCAAGTCTTTTAAATTAGGCAAGTTGCAACCAAATGCATAACTGTCAGGTCTGCCATTCAAGCAATCCAAATTAAGCGGGGAGAAGATGCAACGCGCCTCTCAAAGATTCCATACAGCGATTCCCTTAGTCCCTTAGGGAAACAAATGTAGTTCTATTTTACTAGTGAAGGTCAATCCTAGAGAGCGGGATAGTGTCCAGTCAAAATCCTGGAGCCAGGGAACACGATTCAAATTCGTTCGGCGAGGCAGCTGCGGAGTTCCTGGCGGGCTCGGGCATATCGCGTCTTCACAGCCGAACGCGAAAGGTTGAGCATCCGGGCTGCTTCGCTGGTCTGTTTTTCTTCGAGTCCGAGCAAACGGACAACAATCGCCGAGGTTCTTTGAAGGCTGTCAATGGCATTCCTCAGGAGGCGCCCTCTTTCAGCTCTCACAAAGAGCACTTCGGGATGGAATGCATCCCCTGCGAAAGGCGCTTTTGAGATGTCCAAGCCTTGCTCCGGAACACCATCATAGGACAAGTAATGATCCTGAGCCTTCCGCTGGCGTATCTTGGTGAGAGCCTCATTGATGACGATCCGCAGAAGCCAACTGGAGAATTTAGACTGCCCATTGAATTGATTGATGTGGGCATACCCGTTCATAAAACCCTGCTGAGCGGCGTCCTCGGCATCTTCCCGATTACGGGTGATCTTCAAGGCCATGTGATAAGCCTTGCGCATGTAGGGTTCAACGAGACGGCCGTAGGCGCTCTCGTCGCCTCCCTGAGCCAGCTCCACGAGCGTCGCCTCGTCCGTGGCGCAGGCCCTTTGCCTGTTTTTTTCGCTGTCCTGCGTTTGATTGTATTTCACGTATCCACCTCGTGTCGGGAATTAGATCTCTTGCCGATATTTTTGCCCAACTAGATCTTTTTAATTCGCCGCCCACTCCTCGAGGCGCGCAGCCTCGAGAGGGTGGGCGATCATTAGCGGGGAGCCGGTTGACCTAACCAAGTTAGTGGCTTCCGCCAGCCTTGGCTGACTTTCTCTTGGATTCTTCCTTGACCATCTTGGGGCCCGAGTCCGCGGACTCAGCCGCTTGTTGATTGATGTCAGCGGACAATTCGGTCAATTTCTGGTCGGTCTCCTTCTCTTCCTGAAGCGTTTGTTCGAGCAAAGAGGCCGCTTCGTCTTCTCCCAGTACAGTCGCGAATGCGTGAACTGTGCCGTAGCCCGCGATTTCGTAGTGTTCGACTCGCTGCGCGGCGCCGATCAGGGCAGCATCCATGAGGGGGCCTTCAAAGCCCTCGGAAATTGCCTCTCCGCCCTCGGCAACAATCCCCTGCATGCCCTTGCATTTTTTCCCCTTAACCGGTTCCCCAAGCGCCTGAAAAATCTGCTCGAGCCTTCTGGCATGCTCCTTGGTTTGCTCCAGATGTTCTTCAAATCCAGAGCTGAGGTCTGTTGAATTAGCCGCCTTCACCATCTTGGGCAAAGCTTTGATTAATTGTTGTTCAGAATCATAAAGATCCCGCAATTCATCCACGTAAAGTTCCTTGAGTGTTTTCTGGTCCATCGCCGCCTCCGGGTAATTTTGGCCCAATACGAACAGGGGCCGGATATGTGCATTGCGGTCGCAGATTAGTGCTTTGGAACCAGCGTAACAATCAAGCGATCTCCGTACTGTTGATCACTAGTTCGGGTACTTACCGAATCCGCGAGGGACCGCGAGTCAGTATCGAGCGGCGCGATCTGAACACACAGCACTTATGCCTACCGAAGCGTTGTGCCGTTATTACACAGATGTCTGTATGGTTGCTTTCGAGCGAGTCTTATACAAGACATACAGCGCGAGTTCTCAGACATCGCGGACAGACGGTGGCGCTCCGGCATAGGCGTTAGCGGCGCACTCGCAAAGCCGGAGACCATCAGGAGGATGGTCATGAGATTCGGTCCGTTCCTGGGCTTGGCGATACTCCTGGCTATTCTATGGCTCGGCAGTTGGATATTTTTTCATATTGCCGGCGCCTTAATTCATCTGCTTCTGATATTTGTGGCCATCAGTTTGGTGGTCCATTTATTTGCCGGCGCTCGCGCGACTCGATGTTGGTTGGGGAAGTTGGAAAAGCGAGAGTCAGCCAATGACCATGTTTTCGGGGAAGGCACAAAAAAAGGAGAGTCAGAAATGAGGAATGCAACAAAAGCTGCAACACGATGGGGGCTATTGGGCGCATCAATGCTCTTCAGCGTTTCACTGATGGCAGCTCCGGTTCCACAGAGCGGCCAGCAAGAAACCGCGCCGGACAACACAAAGATGAACAAAGGCGATGCGGACCGGGACGCCACTACTGCCGACCAGCAGAAGATGAACCCCGCCGATCGCGACACCACGAAGCAAATTCGAGCGGCGATAGTGAAAGATAAATCGCTTTCGACCTACGCTCACAACATCAAGATCATCACTCAAGACGGCAAAGTGACACTAAAGGGTCCGGTGCGCTCGGAGGATGAGAGATCAAACGTTGAGGCGAAGGCTGCGGCCGTCGCAGGCGCCGGCAACGTGACCAATCAACTGACAATTGCGCCGCCAAAACAATAGTTCAGATTCAGAATTCAAAATTCCAGACCAAAGAAAAAAAAGGAGAATCAGATATGTCAGACAATAAAAAAACAGCCGTATTCGGGATTTACAGCACCCTAGTGGCAGCAGACAACGCAACAGATACGCTGATCAGGTCGGGATTTGCGGCGGCTAACATCTCCGCGCTTTTACCCGAGAATCTCGGCCCAAAGGCTATTGGCACGGAAAAAGCATCCAAAGCGCCAGAAGGAGCCGCAGCGGGAGCAGGTACAGGAGCAGTGTTGGGCGGAGCGCTTGGTTTGCTGGCTGGCATTGGCGCACTTGCCATTCCCGGAGTAGGCCCATTCATTGCCGCGGGGCCGATTATGGCCGGACTTGCTGGTCTTGGTGTTGGCGGAGCGGTAGGTGGCTTCACCGGCGCACTGATCGGCATGGGCATTCCTGAATACGAAGCGAAGCGGTACGAAGGCCGGATTAAGAATGGCGGGATCTTGCTGTCCGTACATTGCGACACCTCGGATCAGATCAAGCGCGCCAAGGAAGTCATGAAAAATACGGGAGCGGAGGATATTTCATCGACTGGCGAAGCTTCCTCTGATTCATCGGCGGCGAACCGCGAAGCAGCACGGAAAAGCGCCGGTTCCATGTAGGGCTTTTGGGGGGAGGCGGTTGGTCCGCCTCTCCCACCTAGTTTGCGTGCATTCGGTCGTTAAGTTCTGGGCAGTGGTTCGGATACAAAATCAGGAGGAGCTATGATCGCAAGTAGGTGGTCTGAAACTGCTGTGATATTTCTGGTGGGACTTGGAGTAGGGGCCGCGTTGGGTGTTTTGCTGGCGCCATCGTCCGGCGAGGAGGCGCGTGATTATCTGCGGGAGACCGCTGAAGATGTGATGGATGCCGCGGCAATGAAGGCGCGAAAACTTAGCCGCCAGGTGCAAGAAACAATCGAGAACGCGGAAAGCCAGGTGAAGCAAGCTGCCGATGTCGGAACCAGTGCCTATCAACAGGCGAAAAAAGCGTCCGCGTAGTAATGGTCTGAGTCTCCATCGAAGTGAGTCCGGTTAACTGGACGTATATTTTGTAGCGGTGAGCTCATGGTCGAATGAGGAGGAAGCATATGAAATCAGACGCAAAGCATGGGAGCGAGTTATTGACGGACGTCGCGCGTGCGATCGGATCGTCGCTAGGGACAGTGGTGGGAAAGACAAGCGCTTTTACCTCGGAGGTTGGGCGCACCGCCACCAAGGTGAGCAGGCCGAAAGCCGATTCGAGGAGAACCAGAAAGAAAACTGGGCGGGCCCGACGCAGGGTGCGAGGTGGGATCAAGGTTAAGAGAAAGCGTCCTTAGAGCCGAGCGCCGGGGTTTTATTGTCGGCCGGGGACATCCTCGTCCCCCGACAAACGATAAACACTTTTAATATCTATGAGTGACTAGACGTTCCGACGATCTGCTGCCGGCAGGCAATTCTACGACGATTCCTGTTACTTCCTACATTCATAACCCGATGGGACAAAGTCCGACATACCGTTACGCTGCGTGTGTAAGCACGAGGCCCTGCACTTAGTCCATAAATTACCCCGGTCAGTCCACGCAACCCGTACCCATAATGGAACGATGGGTAGCCGAAGGATGGTCGGGCAGGAGGAAAATTAAAGTGCGCATCAAGATTCCCATTTATTCACTGTTGTTCGCGTTGGTTATGCTGCTCGCCCCGGCACCATCTTTCTCACAAGTCGGAGTCGTGGTGTCGTTCGGTCCCCCAGAGTTACCCGTGTACGATCAGCCTGTTTGCCCTGGCGAGAACTATATCTGGACGCCGGGATATTGGGCTTGGGACGCCGACGGGGATGATTATTACTGGGTGCCGGGTACTTGGGTGCTGGCCCCGGAAGTTGGATTCCTCTGGACTCCAGGGTACTGGGGATGGGGTGGTAGCGGGTTCGTCTTCTACGACGGCTATTGGGGGCCCGCTGTGGGTTTCTATGGCGGGATCAGTTATGGCTTCGGTTACTTCGGCCATGGGTTTGAAGGCGGCCGGTGGGACCATGACCACTTTTTCTATAATCGAGCCGTCAGCAACGTGGATGTGACCATAATTCACAACGTCTACGAGACAAGAGTCACGAACGAAACGACGACGCGAGTTAGTTTCAACGGCGGCAACGGGGGGGTGAACGCGCGACCCACAACTGAAGAAGAGGCCGCGACGCATCAGAGACACATACCGCCCGTGCGCGATCAAGTCCAACACGTGCAAGCCGCACGCTCGAATAGGGAGTTACACGCCTCCGCGAACCAAGGCAAGCCCCCCATTGCCGCTACTTCGAAGCCTGGCGCGTTTAACGGCCGCGGCGTGGTGCAGGCTAAAGAAGGAGGACGTTACAATCCTCCTCCAAAGTCCGGGAATAACGCATCTACACGAACGGACAATCGGGCTACGGGGCGGACGGAGAGCAATCCGACGACACGCACGGAAAACAATGCGACCACCCGAACAGAAAACAATATTCCCGCCCGATCTACGCCGCCGAGCCACGCGAAGGATATTCAGCCATATCAACGTCCGGCTCCTTCTAGCACGGGAAATTCCAAGCAGGATCAGAAATACCAGCAACAGCAGGACAAGATGTATCAGAAGCAGGACCAGGAACGACAGAAGCTTCAGCAAAAACAGGAGCAGGAACACCAGCGGATGGCGCAGCAGAATGCGGATGAGGCAAAAAAGCAGCAGATGGAACAACGTCACCAACAGCAAACGCAGCAGATGGTGGAAAGACATGCTCAGCAGCAGCAAAGCATGCAGCAGCGGCAAGCGCCGCCGCCGCAGCGTGAGGCTAATCCACCGAAGCAAAAGCCGTAGATGTGCTCTTGAGGCATGCCGGGCGGGGGATCTGCCGGGTGGCAGAGCCCTCGCCCGCATTGCGAAAAGCGATGTTGTAGTCTCGAACTATCCCGCCAGGGCTATGGTTGTTTTTGAGGATCAGGTCGCTCCCAGTGTCCACACAAGTCGAATCAAGGTAGCGGGGACTCCTTTTTCCTCGACTGATTGTTGAACCTGCTGAAATTTATTCTGTCGGATAGCGCGAGACTGCATTCTCCGTGAGATCGAATCCGGCTGGACATCAGCACTCAGAAACTGTTGCGGCCCCTGGCGTCAAGCCGCGCGACGGGCAGGGGCCATCGACAGTTTGTCTGCTTAGCGAGTAGATGCTCGAGAGCGGGCCACTCTTAGGGTTTACAACCTTCACTGACCATCGAAAGATTGGTAACCGTCAAATGGCCATGCTCGGTTGACCCCTTTGCCACCCCATGCTCTTTGGCTTCATCCTTTGCATCTTCCTTGGCGCCGTGGAGAGTGGCATTGCTTACTACACCGGTGATCCTGACGGTGTGGCCTACATGTTCACCAAGTCTTACTGTGT
>Ga0210384_10001983_pt1 | contig 26037 bp, 19 predicted proteins | sample IncBWH2MmetaG_FD_160574 | JGI IMG/M metagenome (GOLD analysis project Ga0210384, IMG submission 160574) | Forest soil microbial communities from Barre Woods Harvard Forest LTER site, Petersham, Massachusetts, United States - Inc-BW-H-2-M | ecosystem: Environmental > Terrestrial > Soil >...
CACGTCATCGCGAAGCCCAGAGTACCGGCCGCGAGAAATGGTATCAGTACTATGAAATGGAAGTTGCGACGGTCGAGCGTACCAGCAGTTTTGAAAGAAAGCCGGAGCGCGATGAGAAATGATAAGCCTCAAGCTTACTGCTTCTTCGCCGTCGCGTTGGCAGGCGGCTGCTGTTGTGTGGAATTTTGCGGGGGATAGGTAAACACCATTTCGCCCGGACGGGCATAACGCAATTGCTCGCGCGCCTCCCGCTCGATGGTCTTCGGGTCTGAGCGTAAAGATTTGATATCCGACTGCAGGCGCTCATTTTCCTTCTGCAGATTTTCGATCTCGCCCTGCAGATTGCGGTACTCCACGCGCTTATGCTCATAAGTAAAGATGCCGTTGGCCCCAAACACCACATGCCAACCCACGAGCGCTGCCAACACACCAACGCCTACCGTCGCCAGCTTGCGGCGGCGCGTGTAGATCCATTCGCGTGTTGTTTCAATGATTTCCAAAAATCCTTAATGCCGTAGCACCCAGTCCTTGGCGGCCGCACTCAGCTTCTGCACATCTTCCGTCGAGCGCCCCTCCGAATAGATCCGTACCACAGGCTCGGTTCCCGAAAGGCGAAAGCACACCCACGAGCCGTCCTCAAGGACCAGTTTCAGCCCATCGGTGCGCACCACTTCCGCAACTTTTCTGCCGCTGAACTCATGCGGCTCTTCCCGTAACTTACTAGTTAACTTTGCCTTAACATCCTCCGTCAAGGGGAAGTTCTCGCGCAGGGGATAAAAGGAACCTACTTTGACAAATAGCTTTTGGAGCTGCTGGCCGAGCGATCCTGGTTGTCCCGCGAGCGAGCGTGCAGCCAGCATCTCGCAGCACAGCAACCCAGCCAGCACGCCATCTTTTTCCGGGACATGATGCCGGATAGAAATCCCTGCGCTCTCTTCGCCTCCAATTGCGATCTTATCTTCTTTAATCAGTTCGCCGATGTATTTGAATCCCACCGGAGTCTCATAAAGTTGGATGCCGTAATGCTTAGCCAGGGCATTGATAAGATTCGTGGTCACCACCGATTTACCGACGCCATTTTTCCATCCTCGGCTTTCGACCAGGTATTCGAACAGCAGCGCGATAACGTAATTGGGCGAGATAAATGTTCCGTCGGCATCCACGATACCGAAGCGGTCCGCGTCGCCATCGGTTGCAATGCCGATGTGCGCGCCGTTAGCTTTCATCGCCTGGCGCAGGTCATTCAGAAATGGATCGTCCGGCGCCGGAGCATGCCCGCCGAACAATACATCTCGGTAATCATGTACCGTGGCGACTTCGATACCGGCTTCCCGCAAGAATACGTCGGAGTATCCCCGCGCCGCTCCCCACATTGGATCGAAAGCAATCTTGAGCTTTGCCTTCTTGATCGCATTTAAATCCAGAATCTCGTTGAGGCGCGCCAGGTAAGCGGTTTTCACCTCCACGCTTTCTGCAACGGCCTTCGCCTCGGCTTTGGCCGGCTGCGCAGGCAGGCTGTCGAACTCGGCAATTGCAGCTTCAATCTTTGTTGTCACCTCGGGCAGCGCTGGCGCGCCATCGGGCGTAGAAAATTTGATGCCGTTGTATTCCGGTGGATTGTGCGACGCTGTGAAATTAATCGCTCCGTCGGATTGAACACGGATCACCTCATAGGCAATGGTGGGCGTAGGTGCAGGCTCGGGTACGACTAAAGGTGTAACGCCATGGGATTCTAAAATTCCCTGCGCCAGCTCGACAAACGTCTCTCCCAGAAAGCGCGGGTCGCGTCCGACGATGACTCGATGCTTGTCTTTCCGTGGTTTTTGAGAAACCACGTAGCGGGCGATCCCATGCACCGCACGCCGCACGTTGGCGAAGGTAAAATCTTCGGCCATGACAGCGCGCCATCCTGATGTTCCGAACTTGATTTGGACCATAATAGTTAAGAATAACCTCTCGCAGATTGTAAGATTCAAAACAGCTTCAGCAAGACAACCTAAGTTAATGATACATTCGTCTCTGCTTCTTAATCCCTGAACTCACGGCAGGCCCGCTATGACTGCTAACGCGAACGACAAAAAAATAATTCTTACTACCAGCGGCACCAAAGAAGAAGCCGAGGATATCGCCTGGGCGCTGGTCGAACGCAAACTGGCGGCCTGCGTCAACATTGTGGCGCTGACCTCGATCTTTCGCTGGAAAGATGAAATTGACAGCAATCCGGAGTTCCTGCTCATTATAAAAACCACGGCTGCGGCGTTTGACCGCGTGCAGAATGCAATCAAAGAACTGAATACCTACGAGCTGCCGGAATGTATACAACTTTCGATTGAAACCGGCAGCGAAGCCTACCTGAAGTGGATTGGCGAATCAGTGGAATAATGAACTTGAACCTGCTGTTATGTAACTTTTTCTGCAGTTTCAGCATCCCATCCAGTAGATAATGACAGCAATAGCAGTCGCAATCCACTTTGACGCCGCTGCCGTACTGCATCTAGAAATGAAGTTATTGAGACGTTCACATGTTGATTAAAAAGCCTTCTGATATTCCTTACTCTGAAGTTACCCCAAAGTCGCTTTACATGAACCGGCGCAAGTTTTTGGCCGCTGCTGCCGCCGCAGGAGCAGGCCTGGCAGGTGCAACTTTCTGGAAGATGTCGCAATCATCTTCGCCGGTCCTGGCCGGGACAAAATACGACAACCTGGTGAAGAGCCCTTTCAGCACCACGGAAAAAATTACGTCTATGAACGACGCGACCCACTACAACAACTACTATGAGTTTGGGACCGACAAATCTGATCCGGCCAAAACCTCACAGAGTTTCAAAACCAGCCCGTGGCAGGTTTCAGTTGAAGGAGAGGTCAAGAAAAAGCGCGTCTTCCAGCTCGAAGAGATCGCCAAGCTGGCCCCCATGGAAGAACGCATCTACCGCCATCGTTGCGTTGAAGGATGGTCCATCGTAGTCCCCTGGATCGGGTTCCCCTTGAGCGTCCTGATCAAGCAGTTCGAGCTTACCTCCAAGGCCAAGTATGTTGCCTTCGAGACGCTTTATGATCCCAAGCAAATGCCCGGCCAGCGCGGCAGTCTGTTCGGCAGCGGGCTGGATTGGCCCTATGTCGAAGGCTTGCGCATGGATGAAGCCATGCACCCTCTCGCGCTTCTCTGCTTCGGCATGTATGGTGAATCGCTGCCCAACCAGGATGGCGCGCCGATTCGTCTCGTGCTCCCGTGGAAGTACGGCTTCAAGAGCATCAAGTCCATTGTGAAAATCAAGTTCGTAGATGGCGAGCCGCCCACCACCTGGAACAAGCAGGCGCCAAATGAGTATGGTTTTTATTCCAATGTAAATCCCAGTGTGGACCACCCGCGCTGGAGCCAGGCCACCGAGCGCCGCCTGGGTGAATTTTTCAAACGCAAGACTCTCATGTTCAACGGCTATGCCGACCAGGTCGCCAGTCTCTACAACGGCATGGATTTGCGTAAATACTACTGACGAAAAATCAACCGGACCCATGCCCCCAACTTTTTCACCTTCCATGAAATGGCTGAAGCCGCCGGTATTTGTGCTTTGTTTGGCGCCGGTCGCGATTCTGTTGTTACAGGCATTTCACGATCAGTTGAGGGCAGATTCTCTGCTGACTGCACTTCATCTCAATCCAGATCTGGGCGCGAATCAGATTGAAAAAGTTACTCATACCACCGGCGACTGGATTCTGATCTTCCTTTGCATCACGCTGGCCATCACACCTTTGCGCAAGATTTTGAATCAGCCCTGGCTGATCAAGTTCCGCCGTATGTTTGGTCTGTTTGCATTTTTTTATGCCAGCCTGCACTTCTTGACCTATATCTGGCTCGACCAGTTTTTTGACATGTCGAGCATTCTGAACGATGTGGCCAAGCGCCCATTCATTACCGCTGGGTTCACAGGCTTTGTTCTGCTGATTCCGCTGGCGCTAACCTCAACCGCCGGATGGATACGCCGCCTGGGCGGGAAACGCTGGCAGTGGTTACATCGCCTGATCTACATCAGTGCTATTGCCGGCGTGGTGCACTACTACTGGCTGGTGAAATCGGATGTCCGCCTTCCTCTTCTATACGCTGCAATCGTGACCCTGCTCTTGGGGTTCCGCGCCTTTGTGGCGATTCGCAATCAGCGCCGGCAACTGGCCGCGGATTCGGCCCAGCCTCGTGCTGCATTTCGTCCTACTGAGGCGGCGAAAGACGCAGAATAGCCGTAATTTCTCTCTACAATCTGTTTTGTTGGGCTGGATGAGCGAACTAAGGCTTGCTGGCTTCGGCGGCGGCGGCCAACTGTTTGATGAGGGCTTCCATAAGCTCACGTTGGCCTTGTTCGAATTCTTCAAAGATGATTCCCATACCGACCCCTGGATGCGAGGCCTGCACATGCCCTGAGCAACGGAACTCGGTCATCTTGGTTTGCACCCGCATATTCAATTGCGTCCCCACAGCAAGTGGAGAAAACGTCTGAACGTAGACGCCGCCAAGTGAGATATCAGTCAAGGTGCCCCAAAACCCTCCGGCAGAACCCTCCGGACGCACTTCGACCCCGCCGTCACACACATAACGAACGTGAGACCGTTTTTCAGTAAACGACATTACCTACTCCCTGCAGGCGGAGTCATTGCCAGCGAACCTGATAGTGGCGATACTTTTGCAGAAATCACCTGAAAAAACAAGCTTGAAATTGTATTTTGAACCAGCAAGGCTAACCTGTCCGAGAGGCCAACGTTCTGCCGAAGGCCGGTGGGTATCGGGCTTGAACTGCCTGAAAATGTGCTTGAAATTATCCGCTAACTCGTGCAATCTGATGGGTATAGTACTTCCGTAACTTAGTTGATTATTGCAATTTCCCCCATCTGAGGTTACTGTCTTAGATTGAAGAGCTGCAGTTTTATAGGCTAGCTCCCCCAATTATTACTTAGCTAACAGCAGCGCCCTAATATTTATATCTTAGATAACTTTGGGGAGGAGCTTCTTTTGTGAAAAGACTGCGCCGCAAGACAAATCAAGCAAACCGTGGGTTCAGTTTGATCGAACTCCTCATCGTTTCGCTGATTATCATTATAATCACCGCCATTTCCATCCCCCAAATTAAGAGTACCTTGAGGGAAGCTCACAACCGGCAGGCATTCGAACAAGTTTTGACAGCGATGCGGCGGGCCCATGAAATCGCTGTAGACCGGCGCCGTGTGGTGGTTTTGACCTTTAATACAAAGCCCAGCGCTACTACTGCTGCAACCATTACGTTCACCCAGCAAGTTCTGGTGCCCGGCAACCCTCCCACTTATGTTCTCGCGCCCGCCGTCAATTCTTTTAATCCAGAGACGACCACTCTGCCGCTGGACATGGATTTCATAACGCCGGCAGCAGCGGTCACTAATAATCCTGATGGCCTTGGGCCGCCTGGAAGTGGAACCGATTTTGGCTATTCTGGCGTGGTTGGCGGAGCAGGCTTGAACACGATGTACTTTCAGGTTGATGGCACGGTGTTGCGTGACAGCCAAACCGGCGCCGTAGCCAGCGGCGTAATTTACGTGGGGCGGACTGGCGACCCCACTTCCAACCGGGCTGCTTCCATCCTGGGAACAACTGGAAGAGCCAAGGGTTGGCGCCTGAATCAAAAAACCAATAGCTGGGTGATTTACTGAGCGAGTGGAAAATACGATGATGAAAATTCAGCATAAATCGGCAACAGGCGATAAAGGGTTCACCCTTGTCGAGGTCCTGATTTCCATGGTCATTCTGGTGATAGGTTTACTGAGTATCCTGGCGCTCTTTGCCAAGGGCCTTTCCGCCACTCAGTATGCCCAACAGGATATGATCGCCAAACAGAAGGCGCGCGAGCAGTTAGAGGCCATTTATTCCGCCCGCAACGACGGCAGAATTACCTGGGCCAACATCACCAACACCCCAGTCCCTGCACCGGGTATCTATTTCCCGACGGGATTTCAACCTTTGTACAGGATGACGGATAGCTCTACCGAACTGGTGGGATCAAACATCAATAGTGGGGTCCCCGATTTTATTGTGACGCACGATAATAGTGGAAACTTTCTAAAGGTCAACCTGAACAATTACACGCGCCAGGTGAACATCCAACTGGTGGATCCAACCAATCCCAACTTGAAACAAGTTACGGTCACCGTGAGAGTAATCACTCCGGGCGTAGGCACCCGTGACTATCAGGTGATTGGATATGTTTCCAAAACTCAATAGGTGAGATTGCGCATATGAAAACTTCATGTCAGCAACGTTTTCGGAACCAACGGGGATTCTCCCTGGTCGAGCTTTTGGTGGCCATGGCCATCACGATCATCGTCATGGCAGCCGCCATGATGATGTTCATGAAATCCCTGGACACCAATGACATGACCATGCTTATAGCTGAGATGCAGGCCAACGCGCGCGCCGGAACCAATGCCCTCGCGCAGGATATTAACCAGGCGGGCACCGGGATTGCCTGGGGCGGCTACACTCTTGCCCAAGGCCCAGCGGAGAATTTCGGTAATAACGCGACCTACATGAATCCCAATAACTTCTACACTGTGCCTGCCAGTGCGGGTCCCCCTGCTACCCCTGCTACTAACGTCATGTACGGAATCACTCCAGTGGATGGGGGTGGGCCGGCAATCGCGGGGCCTGCAAACAACGGCGCTGGGGCGCCGGTTCAAATGGATGGCATCAATTTGGTGTACGCCGACCCAGTCCTGAGCAGTAGCGACCCCACAGTCTCCAATTGGACTACCCCTCCTGCTCCTGGCCCTGCTGTTGCAGACGCTGGAGCCAACATTACTATCACGATGCCCAATGGCATGTTACCCGCCGTCAACGATAACAACAGCGGCATACGAATAGGCGATGTGTTGACCTTGAATAATTCGGTCGTGGGCGTTGTCAGCAATGTTGCCCCCGGCCCTCCTGCAATCATTACGCTTTCCCCGGGCGATCCTTACAACATAAATCAATTTGGCCCTGTTGGCGCTGGAACACCGGGAAGCGTCAGGTCACTGGCGCCCTACCCAATCTCCGTTAATGTGATGAGGCTGTATGTGATCACCTATTTCCTGCAGGGGATAGACGCCGCGGGTAATCCGGTGACCAAGGCGGCGGCGGCCACAGCGGTGGACTTCCGGCTTATGCGGCAGGTCAATCAGCAGGCAGCCACGATTGTTGCCGAACATATCAATTACCTGCAGTTCTCTTACGACTTGGGAGATCCCAGTTGCCTGACAACCGCCCCCATGTCCCACATTCCCAATGCCGTGGAACCGACTGCTTGTGGAATCCCAACTGCCAAACCGGCCTATGACAAGATCAGGACCGTGTATATCAACCTCGGGGCGCGTTCGGCCAAACCCGATAAACGGGGGGTGTATTACCAAACCACCGTTAACACTACCGTCGGCCCCAGGAGCTTGAGCTATAACAATACTTATCCCGCTGACAAGCCATGATTGTTTTAAGGATACTTGGAACAAAGGAACAGAATTTCGCAGTTTGTAAGCACTTGGAAAAACAGAAGGACATGTTTATGAAAAACTCATTGTGCAGATCGAAATCATCTTCGGCAAATTCCTCAGCCCGCGGCATGGCGCTCGTTACTACGTTGCTGCTGCTGATCATGCTCTCGGCTTTGGCCATCGCCTTTACGCTGGCGGTAAATACTGAAAACCGCATGCAAGGCACCGACAAGGGCAACACCCAGGCCTACTATGGCGCCGAAGCCGGCATGGAAAAAATGATGATCGACCTGAATGGGCTCTACAATACAGCGGCGGCGCCCAGTGTGGCCCAGATCCAGGGTCTTAGCGCGCTCTCGACCTGTACGTCGCCCTGTCCCTTCCCTGTCATTCCCGGCATTCAATACAGCGAATACAACTTTAATACGACCCCCAGTGCCACGGATCCAACCCAGCCGAAAACCTGGCCCTCCACCGTCCAGGCTGGCCCCAATGCGGGTCTCATTGCGGATGTTATTCCCATAACGCTGTCAGTGACCGCCAAGACCAACGCCAGCGAAGAAGTGCGCATGATCCGGAACGTGGAAGTGGCGCTGATTCCGGTCTTCCAGTTCGGTGTCTTTTCTGATAGCGATCTCGATACTTTCGCCGGCCCTCCCATGGAGATTGGCGGCCGTGTCCAGACCAATGGTGACCTCTACCTGGCGGCCGGAAACGGAGGCGACACGGCATTTTTGGGCAAGCTGCGAACCGCCAAAGAAGTGGTCCGCGATTTTCTCGCCAATGGTGCTTCCATGACCACCCACACGGGAATTGTGGAGATACCCACGGCCACCGGGGGCTGCAACTCGCCCGCCAAGTCTGCCTGCCGGCAACTCTCTTACACCGGTCCTAATGAGAGTAGTTGGCAGGGCGGCGTATGGCCCGACACCGTAGATCCTTTTGGCAACAGCTTTGGCGGTAACCTTAACACCACCCCCGGCTGGGGAGGCATCTCGAGCACTTACTCAGGTTTCCTGCTGGCGCACGAAGACGGGGTCAAGCCGCTCAGTCTGCCCTTCGTCCAACCCGGAGTGAGTAACATTGAGATCCTGCGCCGTGGCCAGACTACCGACCCTGTTAGCCTCACTCAATCTCGCCTTTACAGCAAGGCCCAGATTCGCGTACTGCTGGATGATGATCCCGCCGATCTTCCCGGCGGTGCTGGTGATCCTAACAATATCCGTTTGGCCAACACTGGCACTTACGCCAATGGCGTGCCGGTCACCGTATGGCCGGCGGTGGTCCCTAACCAACAGCTCACGACCACGGCTTGCAATTCAGCCTGCACCACATTTTTTGCTGAAGGGACGAATGCAGCTATTCTCGGCCCCGGCCCCTTCACCGCCGACACGAACTGGGTGCTTCCGAAATCTGATGCTGGCGGCACTTACACCGAGAATGGTACTCCGGTGGTTGATAACGGCATGTCACCGAACACAGCCCCCTACATGACAGACAACCCGAATACGCCCTTGAAAAAGAGATGGAGCCTGATTGATGGCTGGCTCAGGGTTGAGGTTCGCAAGGCCGATGGCAGCTATCTGCCGGTTACCGCCGAGTGGCTGAAGCTCGGCTTCGCCCGCGGCTTTGACACGCCGACTGCCCCGTTGAGCAATAGCGTGCATCCCCAGGCCATCCTGATCCTCCAGCAATTGGCCAATCGCAAGGCCATGAGCAACACCCTTACCAATCCAACAGGTGGTCCCGCGATGATTCCCGGTATCGTGAGCGAAACCACCGGCAAGACAGTTGGTAATCCGCTCACCCCCGCTCTTACCGCTCTCGGCGTCACTGATCTGAAGAAGGATACGAGCGGCAAGTGGGTCTATGCCGGCGATCCCACGCAAGCTAATAACAATCCAGCCTCAGTCACCCCTAGTGCTACTGTCGGAAGCAATGCCTTCAATTTCTATCCCATCAACATGTATGACAGCCGTGAAGGTGAACCTCGTGAGAACACAAACCCCAATGGCGGCGGCACGAATCGCGTCGCTGGCGGAAATTATGGCTGCACCGTCAATGGGGTCATGAACGTCACTGAAATTGACGTAGGCAACCTGCAAAAATGGTTGACCGGCGCCACCGGCACCAACGGCACCCAAGTGGAGAACGTGTCGCAGAACGGTTACATCCTTTACTTCTCTGATCATCGCGGCATGCTTCCGGAGGCTGCGGCACCCAAGGCAGGTCCGCCGATCATTCTTGGCGCTTACGGCTTTGAAGACGTCATTAACCCTGGCAGCTCCCAGGGAATACCAAACAATGCAACCACCCCGATGGATGCAGGCGAAGATGTTGAAATTGCCGGCGATGCCGGCTCTGGCCTGCTGGAAGTCTATGGCTCAGCCAACCTGGGTCTGGGCTTCGGCTTCAATCCGGGTGACTTGGCGCCAGGAAGCGTCATGGCGGCCGGCGCCCACAGGGGTGATGAAGTATTCACGCGCCTGCCCAAGTGTGACATTGGTCGCGCCAACTGGGTCTCTGGTGCCCGTCACGGTGTACGCCTTATAGATGGCGGTCCCGGCAATCTGCCTCTGCGCGCCAACGGCGACCCCAGCAACATTGGCGGCTTCACCGTGGCTAGCGACAATCCTGCGTACGTTGAAGGCAACTACAATGCCAGCGCTGCCGGATGGGATAACCCCGTGGCTCCGGCGCCGGGCTATCCGCACGCCTCCGCCGCCGTCCTGGCCGATACGGTTACTCTGCTCTCCAACTCCTGGAATGACCTGAATAGCTTCGCCAGCCCGGGCAGCGTTACCGGCAACTACAATGCGACGACGGGCACCATCACCACTCCGAATATCATGGGCCGCGTGGCTACGGCCACCTACTATCGCCTGGCCATCGCCAGCGGCAAGAACGTTGACTTCCCGCTTCCCACCTATGGCACCAATGGCACCCCTATTGGCACCAACGGAGGCGCAACCAATCCGGGTGATTTGGACAAAACCGGGACCGTCGGCGGCCCTCCCAGTGACTATGGCACCGATGGCGGTATTCACAACTTTTTGCGTTATCTCGAGACTTGGAGCAAAATTGACCTGGGCAACGTCGTGATTCCTTCAAGTGGCTCCTTCTACAACGGCTCCATGGTAAGTCTGTATTACTCCCAATACACGACCGGTGTGTTTAAGTGCTGCGGTACGGTCTATCAACCGCCCAACCGCAACTACCACTTTGATCTGGACTTCCAGAACCTCTCCGAGGTGCCACCAGGTACCCCCAGGTTCCAGGAGGTCATCAACGTGGGCTACAAACAGGACCTGACATATAGATAAGCTGATTTATCGGTAACAGCACTCGTCCATAATCCAAAAGCCCCGCCGCACGCGGGGCTTTTGCTTTTCCTTTCGTGTTCCTTCGTTTGCCTTTGTACCCTTTGTGGTTAGCTTTTTGATTTATTGTTGTATCTGAATGCACACCAACTTCCTGCTCCGTACCGACAGCTATAAGTTCACCCACTGGAAGCAGTATCCAGCCGGGACGACCCATGTCTATAGCTACATGGAATCGCGCGGCGGCATGTTTCCTCAGACCCTGTTCTTCGGTCTGCAGTACTACCTGAAAAATTATCTGCAGGGCCCGGTCTTCGACAAAAACGACATTGCCGAAGCCGAGGACTTCTGCCGCCAGCACTTCGGACACAACGGTTATTTCAACCGCGCCGGCTGGGAATACCTTCTGCAAAAATACTCGGGGCGGCTGCCTGTAAAAATCATGGCTGTACCCGAGGGTACCGTGGTTCCTGTGTCCAACGTGCTCATGACCATCGAGAACACTGATCCTAACTGTCCCTGGTTGACCAATTACCTGGAAACTCTGCTTCTGAAAGTCTGGTATCCCATTACCGTGGCGACCCTCTCCTATGAGATGAAGAAGATGTTCCGCCACTTTCTCGAGCTGAGCGGGGACCCCTCTTTGCTTCCCTTCAAGGTCCACGACTTCGGCTACCGCGGCGTCTCCAGCGAAGAGACTGCGGCCATAGGCGGAGCCGCCCATCTCATCAACTTTCAAGGCACCGACACCGTGGCCGGTATTCAGATGCTTAAAAATTTCTATGGCGCTGCCGCCATGCCTGGCTTCAGCGTGCCCGCCGCGGAGCACTCCACCATCACCGCCTGGGGCAAAGAGGGCGAAGCCGATGCTTACCAAAACATGCTGAAGCAGTTCCCCGAAGGCATCGTCGCCTGCGTGAGCGATTCTTACGACATTCTCAAGGCTTGCGCTGAGATCTGGGGCCAGCGTCTGCGCCAGGCCGTCCTTGATCGTAACGGTGTCCTGGTCATCCGCCCCGACTCGGGAGATCCCAAGCGCGTGTTGCTCGAAGTCTTTCAGATTCTCTCGGAACGTTTTGGCTTTGAGATCAACTCCAAGGGCTACCGTGTGCTAAACCCTAAAGTTCGCGTCATCCAGGGAGACGGAATCAATTACTGGACCATGGGCGACATTCTGACTGCCATCACCAAAAGCGGATGGTCCGCCGACAACCTCACCTTCGGCATCGGTGGAGCGCTCCTGCAGCAGCTCAACCGCGATACCCAGAAGTTCGCTCTGAAGTGCTCCAGCGTGACCGTCAACGGCGTGCAGCGCGACGTCTACAAAGACCCGGCAACGGACCACGCCAAGGCCTCCAAGCGCGGACGGCTGGCGCTGGTGCGCGGCAGACAGCATCTGGAAACCGTCACGCTCGGCGAGCAAAGCAATGTTCCTGGAAATTTGCTGGAGACTGTTTTTCTCAACGGCGAGTTGCTCAAAGAATTTTCACTCGAAGAGATCCGGGATCGAGCAAAAATCGGATCTTGAAATCCTGGAATTTAATCAAGTTTTAAAGTCTGGTAAGTTATTTATTATCAATAGCTTAGCCTTATTTATGGAACAGGGGATGGCTGACCCTTGTTGGGGTTTGTTGAATCATCTTGGCCTGTGCCATGAAACGTGCGAAACTCAAGGGCGCTGCATGAAATATTGCGACATCTGCCACCAGACCTATCCCACCGAGTTCACCACCTGTCCGCGCGACCAGAGTCCCTTGCGTACGACCACGGAGCTGCTGCAAGGCATGGTGTTGCGCGGCAAGTATGAGATTCAGGAGAAGCTCGGCGCCGGGGGCATGGCGACGGTCTACTTGGCCAAGCACAAGGCTTTTAGTGAACTGCGCGCCATCAAGGTGGTCAGCAGCCGCAACCTGGAGGACCAGAACTTCATACGCCGCTTCAAGACGGAAGCGGTTATCACCCGCAAGCTGCAGCATCCTAACGCCGTACGCGTGGACGATCTCGACGAAACCGAAGACGGCCGCCCGTTTATCGTCATGGAGTATGTGCAGGGCGCCAACCTGCGCAGCACGATCCAGAATGAAGGTCCGCTGCCGGTCAAGCGCGCCCTCAATATTGCGGCCCAGGCTGCCGCTGCCCTGGCGGCGGCACATGAGCTGGGAATCACGCACCGCGACATCAAGCCCGACAACATTCTTCTGATTCGCCAGCCCGATGGCAGCGACCTGGTCAAGGTGCTGGATTTTGGCATTGCCAAGGTGCGAGAAGGCTCTTTCGATATCGGCGCCGGATACACGGCCACGCAGACGGGTTTGATCATCGGCACGCCGCAGTACATCTCTCCGGAACAGGCCAAGGGCGAGCATGGCGACCAGATTGACGGCCGCGCCGACCTTTACTCGCTGGGGATCGTGCTGTACGAGATGGTGACCGGGCAGTTGCCCTTCCAATCGCAGACCGCGGTGGGGATGCTGATGCACCACCTGCAAACCCCTGCTCCTGATCCGAAAGTAGTGAAGCCGGATTTGAACATTCCCCCGGCGCTTTCGGCGTTGCTGCAGAAGGCGCTGGAAAAAGACCCGGCCAACCGCTACCAGACGGCACAAGATATGTTGCGCGCGATTCAGGCGGTGCAGCAGTCTTTAGGCGAAGGCAAAACCACGATGGTGCTGACCCCGGAGGCCTGGAACGCCTCGCCAAGCAGCACTACAGCCAACCTGCCAGCCCCCGCAGCACCAACCACGCGCAGCACGGTTTACTCTCCAGCAAAAACGCAGCCTGCTACTGCGCCTCAACCCAAGCCTGCTACCGCGGCGCGGCCTGCCCAGGCACGGGCCAAACCGGCCCCACCTAAAAGCGGCAAAGGTAAATGGATTGCTTTGGCTGTCGTGGTGATTGGCGTACTGCTGGTGCTGGGAAAGATGCAGCGTGACAAGCTGGCGACGAACACTAATCCCGCGCCGCAGCCGACGCCCACCGTAGCTTCCCACGAGCCCGCTACACATTCTGCTCCGGATGATGCCGCCATCACCACTGAAATTCAGCGTGCGATTGCAGCCACAGAGTGGGCTAAAGAAGCCTCCATCAATGTTGGGGTAAAAGACGGCAATGTGACCCTTACCGGCAAGGCCCCCAGGCACTACGATGCCGATATGGCCGGCGCGATTGCAGCCAACATCAGCGGGGTAAAGCTGGTGCACAACGAAATTGCTGTTCCCACTCCCACGCCGGCGCCTACACAGGTTGCGCAGATACCCACTAAACCAACGAAGACAGATAACTCTCAGCAGAAAAAACAAGAGGCCGCGCTCAAACAACGCGTAGACCAGTTGATTCAAACCGGAGTCTTCCAGCGCGAGAACCGGCAATTCGGTGGGGCCATGCAAAGTTTTCGCGACGCCCTGAAATTGGATCCGGGGAATCAGCAAGCTGTGACTGAGATTAAGAACACAGTCAAAGCCGCCGGGCTGGCCGGGAACCAGGCAGGACAACCGCAGCAAAATCAGAATGTCCCATTAAAGTTCTGGCAAGTGCGCGCCATGCTTGAGGCCAAGATGGTGCCGCAGAAAATTGTTGGTGCCGTACGTTTGCGAGGCGTGGATTTTGGCCTCACATCCGATCAGGAGCAGACGCTGCGCGATGCTGGGGCAAATGATGGCCTGATTCGTGTGATTCATAATAATCGGCGATAAGAGAATTGGGTCATTGGGCCATCGGATCATTGGGCCATTGGATCATTCGACGAAGGGGCAATGCCACGCACAATTTGACCTGAACGAACCCTCACCCAGACGAAAAATCCTAAAAAAAAAATGAAATCCACATGCCAAAATGGGGTAGTTCCAGAATGGGATTTTATATATAAGACCAATGTTTTCTTATATTTACAGGCGCCAATAAAGCACTCTATAGCTCATTGAGTGCAAGCCGCCTTCCATCCTCTCGAAAATCGTTGACATGCCTTCTGCAACCGGGCTATTACATAATTACAGCCTTACTGAAATGTTTCGAGTAAGGATGCAATTTCCAGGTGAGTTATCCGGGAAAGCCTCTTAACGCCCCCCGCAAAGAAGCACCCAAGAAGTTCCCTCCTGCTTCCCCTCAGGCGGAAGGGGTGAATGGAATCAGTACAAGAGGAAAAATATGCATACGCACGCACGCCATCTTGACAAAGTAATCTCGAGCCGGGTCCCGACGCGCATTGCTTCGCCGCGACACGTTGCACCCGGAACGTGGTCAATTGGTATCTATGCGGGCCGCTCCCCTCTGCAGCTTGCACCTTTACCCAGAATCATTAACCCTGTTCTGACTGCCTGGCATGTCACCGATGTTCCGGCGCAGTTCGTGGCCGATCCGTTCATGCTGCAGTCAGGAAGCATGTGGTACATGTTTTTTCAGGTCATGAACGCGGTCAGCCGCAAGGGCGAAATTGGACTGGCGACCAGCCGCAATGGAGCCACCTGGCAGTACGAACAGATTGTGCTGAACGAATCTTTTTCGGTGTCGTTTCCCTGTGTGTTCCGGTGGAACGATGATTTCTATATGGCCCCGGAGAGCACACAGGCCGGCGCAGTACGGCTGTATCGCGCCACATCTTTCCCGGATAAATGGGAATGCGTGAAAGACCTGGTCGAGGGCACCCATGCCGATCCTTCCCTGTTCTACTTTCAAAGAAGATGGTGGATGTTCGCATGCCCCTCGCAACAGCAACACGACGTACTTTCTCTCTACTATGCCGACAGTCCCACCGGGAAGTGGACACAACATCCCCTCAGTCCGATTATCTCTGGCAATAATCGGATCGCTCGTCCCGCTGGAAGAGTGTTGCCGTGGAATGGAGGGCTAATCCGATTTACCCAGGATTGCTACCCCACCTACGGGAAACAGGTTAGAGCTTTTCACATCTCTGAATTGACCCCTACAACATACAAAGAGGAAGAGGTGGCGGAGAGTCCTATATTGGCCGCGAGTGGAAGCGGCTGGAATGCTTTCGGAATGCATCATCTGGATATTCACTATTCCGGAAATTCGCGATGGTTGGCCTGCGTGGACGCAATCGCATAAACGCCTCCAGCGTTTGCGGCCCACAGGCCAGCTTTGATTTGTCACCAAACAATAACCCCCTCACCGGCCCCCCAAATTCATCCGGCAGAAGCGTAGAGAGAGCGCTTCTGCCGGATCGTGTTTTGCAAGCGTCCCAAGTCCTTCCTTGCTTCGCGCCGTTTAAACCTTCAAACCGGACCATGCGTAGATTATGTGACTGCAAACTATGATCTTGCATCTAATTTGACAGAGCTGATCTCTGGCTATGTGGACTGCAGGAAGTCAAAGGCAAGATCCGAAGAGCTCCCTTCAACGCTTCGATCGCCCGGCAACTGAACACATATTGATGAAGACGAGTTCTCAGGTGGTCGCGATACGGAGCTATCACTCTTGGGGATGCTTCTCTGATCAAATATTCTATTTGCCCGCAGAGCGGCCGACATGTGGAATTGACTTCACCGGACGCCGACAGCAACGGCGTCCGGCGAACGAGTAGGCAGAGCTGACCTTTGACAGTGCACCATTGTCCACGCTTGGTTCAGGGTGCGGGCTCCCCAAATGCCTTCTGCCTACTCGAAACAATTAGCAAAGCAAACCAGCGGTAAATAACGGAAATCTGGAGTTCGGGGGTTATAACGACATCAGTGCCTGTTGTCCTTTGGTCTCCGCCTCCTTCCAGCTCCAGAAACCATGGCGCAGGTTACGTTCCAGCGATCTGGGAAATAAGATTTGCTCATATTTGACAGATTCCCAAAATGATGGCAGAGTGAGAACAGGATTTCAGCAATGATTCGTAAGCCCCATACCGATAGCTTCCCGACACCAGCCAGCCAAACGTGGCAAGGTGCGGGGCAGGGTACGTTTATGTAACGGGGGCTAATCCAATATTTTTTGGTTTTTCTATAAGCCTCCGACAAAAATCGGGGGCTTTCGTATTTTTGGGGCTGACGCATTTGGTGGCAAATCAATGTGTCGGGTCGGTGAGGAATTATGTGTTTAAGAGCTGGACAAGAATTCGTAGTTCGGCTGGTTCGTTGGCTGAGACGCATGTGGCATAAATTTTGGGGAACCAATATGAGCATTAAAGAAGAAATCGAACGAGCGGCAGAATTTGGAGAAAAATTCGAAGAGCTTGTTGTTGCAAGAAAGGAGTGTCCTGCCGGTGACCGCAATATGTTGCTCATCGGGTACTGGTCTCTCATCTTCGACTGCCACAAAGGAATTTTGTCTCTCTTAGCAAACGAGTTTTATGGCAGCGCCTTTGCACTCGTTCGCCCAACTTTGGAAGCACTGGTTCGCTCGCATGTTGTGCTGATGGGTTCCGAAGAAGACGTACAAAGGATCAAAAAAGACGAATACAGCGTTAACTTCAAGACAATCGGTGCTCAGATTGACGCAGCCTTTGGTTATGGCACGTTGCTTCAAAAGCTCTTGGATGCGGCTCTGAAAGCTCTTCATAGTTTCACGCATTCAGGCATTTCCCAACTCGGAAGACGCTTTGAAGGGAACGACCTCAAGCTCGCTTATTTCGATGAGGAAATTATTGAAGTGATTCGTACTACTACCAGCGCCGTTTATTTGGTTACGAGATTGGTTACTATGCACTTCAAGTTTGAAGAGGAGGCAAAAGCTGCCGAGGAACTGTTCCTGCAATGGGGAAAGCGTTCTTGAGCTGTCTTTTAGGCCTAAAGGAGGCTTGGAACGAGGCTCGTGCTAAGAATTGCCGGGTCGTCCAATGGCAGGACGCGAGTCTTTGAAGCTCGCTATCAGCGTTCGATTCGCTGCCCGGCAGCCAAAGTTCGAGGAGTGGTGAAGGCTACGGTTACTTCTCTGGTAAAGAAACACACCGCATCCGCACGTTCCCTCCTCATGAAAATGTACGGCAGCCAAGATTTTGTTGCGGGATCGGCTAAATGGCAGGCCCACTGGCTCTGACCCAGTTGATGTTGGTTCGACTCCAGCTCCCGCAGCCATGGCGCTATCAGACAAGGGTAGTCTACGAGCCCGTCAAGCTCACAATCGGAGTTCGACTCTCCGTGGCGCCGCCAAGATATAGGGGTGATGACCCGATGGGAAGGGCGCTCGTCTCCAAAACGAGTTTAAGCAGGTTCGAATCCTGTCACCCCTGCCAAAGTTTGAAACGCGAGCATGGTATAGCGGCTGGTGCCTCGGGCTTCCAACCCGATGACGTGGGTTCAACTCCCACTGCTCGCTCCAAAGTTTTGAGCGGCTGTAGTTCAATGGAAGAATTTGACGTTGCCAACGTCAGGACACCGGATCGATACCGGTCAGCCGCTCCAAAGGTTTAAGGCTGGTGTAGCTCAGTGGGAAGAGTGCGGGCCTCGTAAGTCCGTGATCGGCGTTCGAATCGCCGCACCAGCTCCGCTGGTATAGCTCAACGGGAAGAGCCCGCGCATGGTAGGCGCGAGACCGCAGTTCGAGGCTGCGTGCCAGCTCCAATTTTGCTGCTGTAGCTCAGTGACAGAGCCATCGCCTTGTAAGCGATAGACGAGCGTTTGATTCGCTCCAGCAGCTCCAGATGTGGCGGGATTGGCCGAATGGCTTAGGCATCGGATTGTGGCTCCGATCACGAGAGTTCGATTCTCTCATCTCGCCCCAAAATGGGCGCGTAGTTCAACGGGAGAATCCTTGGCCTGCAACCAGGAGATGAGCGTTCGATTCGCTCCGTGTCCACCAGATTTTGAAAGGCAACAATGCATGGTCGGTTAGCACTGAGGGTCAGTGTGCTGGACTGAAAATCCAGAAAACTCCGTTCGATCCGGAGACCGACCGCCAATCGGGGTATGGTGTAAGGGCTGGCATCCGTGCCTTGGGAGCACGTGGTTCGGGTTCGAATCCCGGTGCCCCGACCAAATTCAATGAAGAGGTTTTTCGATTCTGATTTCTGAACCTTAATTCGAGTAGATCGAAACAATCGTGATGTTGTATTCATCATGCAACCACGAATGCTCGGGCCGACCCAGCCCGGGTCTTCCGGGCAAAATTATTTCATCTCTCCCGCACACCGGATCCCGATATAAGTGCCCCGGACGCCTGGCTTGCGCGTCACGCGGCTCGACCAGCGGGCGTTTCTCAGGCCTCCGAGCCAGGAACCGCCGCGCGTAATGCGGTATTCACCCTCCGAGGGACCTTGCGGATCCGTCACAGGGTCCGCCGTATAAGGTTCGTACCAATCCGCCGTCCACTCCGCCACGTTGCCCAGCGAATCATACAGCCCATAGCCGTTGGGCTGTTTCTGCGCCACTGCATGGGTTTGCTGTGCGCTGTTGCCAGACCACCAGGCAATCTCGCCGAGGCTCCAGTTGTTGCTCTTGCCTCCTCGCGTTGCGTACTCCCATTCGGCCTCGGTCGGAAGGCGCATGCCTATGGCCGAACAATAACCATGCGCCTGGAACCAATTCACCGAATCCACCGGAAGGTCTTCGCCAAGAAATGAGCTTGGGTTGCGCCCTACCACATGCTCATACGCTGCCTGCGTGACTTCTGTCTGGCCAATCCAGAATCCTTTGGTGATGGTCACTTCGTGGGCCGGCTTCTCATCAGGATAGCAATCTACGTCATCGGGCGAGCACCCCATCATGAACTTTCCCGGCGGTATCCATACATATTTCAGGCCATCGAGCGGGTTCACTTTGACTTTGTCTGCGTTCGTCACGACGCCCGCGGCTTCACTGGCCGCAGACGTTTTTGGTGGAAGAGGAATGACCACCGCGGCCGTCTTCAAATTGTCGGCAGCTTTTTTCTGACGCGCAAGCTTGGATTTATGCTCTTCCCCACCTTCGCCTTCTTTATCGCCGGTCTGGGCTTGCAGAGCAACCGAAGGGACCGGCGAAGCACTCGGGTGTGGCCAGAAAAACCACGCCACCAAAACCACCGCAGCGATCACAACCACCAAGCCCGCAACAGCGATGGCGCCGATTCTTGCCGGTTTAGCCACGCTGGTTGAAGAAACTCCCGAATCGGATGAAGCTTCCAGAGCAAAAGCGAGATCAGAGGCCGACTGGAAACGTTGCGCTGGGTTCTTCTCCAAACAGCGATGTACAACCCGCTGCAGCCCGGGGGGAACTCCGGTTGTGATCTGTGAAACCTCCGGCGGATCTTCATTCAGAATTACGCTCATCGTTTCCACCGAAGTGGCTTTCTGGAACGCGCGTTTTCCCGTCAGCATCTCCCATAGGATTGCCCCGAAGGCAAAAATATCTGCACGATGATCAGCCGGCTGCCCCCGCACCTGCTCCGGTGACATGTAACCGAACGTTCCCATCACCATGCCGGGTTGCGTTGCTTCGAGCGCATCAGGCGGGTTGCAGCCAGGAGCCTCCGGAGGCCGCATAAGTTTGGCTAGACCAAAATCTAAAATTTTGACCCGGCCATCGGTGGTGACAAACAAATTCTCAGGTTTCAGATCGCGATGAACAATCCCTTTCTCGTGCGCCGCGGCTAGACCATGGGCGACCTGCACGCCGTAATCAACCACCTTGCGAAGCTGTAGTGGCCCCGCGGCGAGCTGCCGCCGCAGGGTATCGCCTTCCAGCAACTCGCACACCATGTAGGGCGTGCTTTCATAAGTCCCCATCTGATGCACAACCAGAATATTGGGATGGTTCAGCGCGGCCGCGGCGCGGGCCTCCTGCTCGAAGCGCCGCAATCGGTCGGGATCGTTCGAGAGAAATGGCGGTAAAACCTTGATCGCAACATCGCGATTCAAGCGCGAATCATGCGCACAATACACCTCGCCCATGCCGCCTGAGCCCACCAGTTTTTGCACTTCGTATTCGCCCAGCTTCATTCCTGGCCGGAGCGTCACTTGCGAGGCTGAAGATTGCAGGAAGCTGGATTGAAGCTGGTCGCTGGAAGCGAGGAATGCTTCAATTTCTTTGCGCAAAGAATGGTCAGAAGAGCACACCCGGTCGAGGAAAGCGGCGCGTTCTTCCGGAGCCAGCTCCAGTGCCTGATGGAGCAGTTCCTTCGCTCGCTGCCATTGTTCATTTGTCATGGTGCTCGGCGCCGCTTATTTCATGGTGCAACCAAATCCGGGCGGTTGCCCAGTCTCTTTTCACGGTTGCCGGCGAGATGCCGAGCACACGCGAAGTTTCTTCGATCGAGAGACCGGCAAAAAAACGCAACTCCACAATTCGGCTTTGTTGCGGGTCAATCTTGGCCAAATCATTGAGGGCATCATCCAGGGCCAACAGGTCAACGCTGCGGGTTTTGGTGGCGATAACATCCTCTTCCAGGCTCAATTTAGGACCGTCGCACCGTTTTCCTGCTTTTCGTTGGCGGGCGTAATCCACTAGAATTTGGCGCATCAGGTGGGCAGAGACTGCAAAAAAGTGCTCACGGTTCTTAAAATGCATCGGCTGCTGCTTCATCAGACGGAGATAAGCTTCATGCACCAGGGCGGTACTCTGCAGGGTGTGGTCGGGACGTTCATTGCGAAGGCGGTAGTGCGCCATGCGGCGCAATTCCTTATAGACGAGCGGAAGTAACCGGCGCAACGACTCCTCATCGCCTGCCTGCCATTTGACCAGCAGCTCGCTTACAGACTGGGATGTAGGTTCTGGCATAAGCACATACGGGGAAGTGAGTGCTTTGACGGAAAGATATCTGCTCTCGTAGCCGAAGTCAATGTTATTGACGTAGCAAATACATCCGCGTAGGTAATATTTTTTGCGAATACGTGAGCCAATCCTGCTCAAAATTTCGCTTTAACAGTTAAAGACCCAACTTGGTATCCCGATGACAATTCTGGCCCTTGTCGAAGGGTCCCAGTGAAGTCGTAAGGCTAAAAAGGAGAATCTAAGAAGATGAATATCATGCGACGTAATCTGTTCCGAGTTATGCTGGCGATGGCACTGCTATGCACCGGCATGGCATTTGCCCAAAAGAAACCGCCAAGAGACATCAGCCACAAGCGCCATCCCAACCTGGCCGCAGCCCAGCGGCTTTCTGCTCAAGCCTACCAGAAGGTCGTGGCAGCCCAGGATGCTCACGAGTTCGATCTCGATGGCCACGCCCAGAAAGCCAAAGATCTGCTCGACCAGGCCAACCAGGAGCTCAAGCAGGCGGCAGAAGCTGCCAACGAAGAACGCAAGTAGTTTGCTAAGTGAGTAGGTAGGCAAGCGTCGCAGCAAGCGCGGCGCTTGCCGTTTTCCCCGGAGAAAAGTATCAAACGGAGAAATGTCATGAAACTCGTCGCCCAGACTCTTTTTCTGTTCCTTGGGCTAGGACCGGTGCTTGCCTACTCGCAAGGCCTCCAGGCCCCACCAAAATTTAAGCACGTGATTGTGGTTTTCCAGGAAAACCGTACGCCCGACAATCTCTTCCAGGGATTGCTGACCTGGCCCGGCATTGATCCGAAAAAGTATGACATCCAGCCCAGCGGGATGGTCGCCGGCACCTGTAAGAATCCGCAGGCACCCAGCATCGCCGGTGGCACCTACGACCCGGCAACTTGTTCCATCACAGGCGGAACACAAGAGAATCGCTGCCTCGAGCCCCAGCCGCTCGCAGGTGGATATGACCCCAGCCACAGCCACTGCGCCTTCCTCACCATGTATGACTCTGGCAAGATGGATGGCGCCGGTTTCGTCAAAGATAATTGCCACAAGGCGAAGAACTGCACGGGCAACGGCGCCGGGCAGTTTCTCTCCTACAAGTTCACACCCAACATTCAGCATCGGCTCGATCCTTACCTGCAGATTGCCGCCGAATACGGCTGGGCAAACCGCATGTTCCAAACCAACCAGGGACCGAGCTTTCCTGCGCACCAATATCTTTTCGGCGGAACTTCGGCCCAGACGGCCGCAGACGATAAGAAGGCTGCTTTCATCGCAGAAAATCCGGGCGGCATCATGATTGCGCATCATGCCTACCCTGGCTGCCTTTCGCCACCGCAGGAATCGAACAGGGTGGTTTCTCCTCTTCCCAGCGGAGAGCAATGTCCGGCGGGTTGCACCTGCTACAGCAACGGCAGCAAGGAGTGCAAGATTACCCAGGGAACCGAGCACAACCTGTGCTTCGATCATCCCACGCTGGCGACGCTGCTCGATCAGCACCAACTGAGCTGGAAATACTATGCGCCCTCGCAGGGATCAATCTGGAATGCTCCGCATTCGATTAAAGAAGTCTGCCAGCCCGACTACACCACCGGCAAATGCACAGGCCCGGATTACAACAATGTGGATTTCAACCTGACCCACGTGGTCGGAGATATTAATGATTCTTCCTGCAAGCTGGCTGCTGTGAGCTGGGTGATTCCTGACGGGCAATGCTCCGATCACGCCGCCGTCAGCAGGGCCGGAGGACCGGCATGGGTCGCCTCCATCGTCAACGCAGTAGGCCAGAGCAAATGCAATTACTGGAAAGACACCGCCATCGTGATCACCTGGGACGACTGGGGAGGCTGGTATGACCACGCGAAGCCGCCCGTACTGCCGGGAATTCAGGGCGACTACCAACTCGGCTTCCGCGTGCCGCTGCTGGTGGTCTCGGCTTACACCAAGCCGGGCACGGTGAGTGATGCGGAGAGGGACTTCGGCAGCATCCTGCGCTTCATCGAAGAAAATTTCAACCTGGGCGTGGGATCTTTGGGATTTGCCGATGCGCGCGCTCACCACGGCCTCGACGAATTCTTCAACCAGAGCGCGGGCGACTTCCGCATGATTCAGGCGCCACCGGTTCCTCCTTTCTGCACCATGGCGCCAGGTCAGGGCGTAGCCCCTGACGACGATGCTGAGGAAGGCTCCGCTCCCAGTACTAGCGATGTTCCGCAACCGCAACGCAGAAATCGGAGGCAAAGGCAGGGACAGCCTGTTGCCAACTGATCGATCACTTTTACACCCGTCCAACCATGGTTCTGTAATCGTCAACCTACAACCACCCAGCCGGCGACCCTCCGGCTGGATGCTTTAAAAAAGGGGAAGAAGACTCTGCAGTAAGACAATAATCGCTCAACTCGAAAGGAGATACCTTTTATGAAGACACCGCGCTGGGGTAACATCAGCACCTACTATACCTTGATCACCATCATCTGCATGGCGTGCGCTCTGGGAACGAATGCTCGCGCCCAGGGACCTATGGTGACACCCGCGAGGCCCAACATTGTTTTCATTCTCACGGATGACTTTTCAATGAACCTCGTGCAGGAAATGACGCAATCCAAATACCACGGTTTGCAGGACATGATGAACGAGGGCACGACCTTCTCTAACTTCTTCGTCAGCGACTCGCTCTGTTGCCCATCACGTTCCTCCATCTTCACCGGCAAGTTTCCCCACAATACTGGTGTCTTTACCAACACTTGGGCGCCCGCGAAAGGCCAAACGGATGGCGGATTTGGAGCATTCATGAAAAATGATGACCAAAAACACACCTTCGCCCTTGCCCTTCATCAGGCCAAACCCGCATACACGACCGCCATGCTCGGCAAGTATCTCAATGGCTATCTTCCCTGGGACACCGAGCCCTACAATAAGCCCAACATTCTCAAAAACGGCTGGGGATGGGACGAATGGTATGTGGCCGGCAACGGTTACCCCGAATTTACGTATGACCTGTTCCAGGTTCCAATTCCAGATCCTGCCGGCTCCGTTCAGCATTACGGAATTGATCCGGAAAATTACATGACCGACGTCCTGTCAGGACTGGCTCAGGACTTCATCAAACGCGCCAAAGGGCCTTTCTTCATCGAGATTGCGACCTTCGCGCCCCATGCGCCTTACCGGCCTGCCTATCGTGATGAAACCGCGTTTCCCGGCCTGCAAGTCCCGCGCACGCCCACCTATGACGCGCGTCCCGATGCCCAGGCTCCGGATTGGATGAAGGATATCCCACCGCTCGCCCAGCCCGAGAAGGATGCGATGGATGACCAATTCCGCTTGCGCGCGCAATGCACCTTGTCCATTGACAAGATGATCAGCGACATCCGGGCGACCTTGCGCGCGCTCGGCAAAGATAAGAATACCTATATCTTCTTCAGCGCCGATAATGGCTATCACATGGGTGATTATTCATTTCTGCCTGGAAAAATGACGCCCTTCGACCTCGACATCCGAGTTCCGCTCGTTGTCACCGGCCCTGGAGTCTCTCACCAGACCCTCAGCGAAATCACCCAGACTGTAGATCTGGCCCCGACCTTCACCGAGCTTGGCGGCAACACCGCGCCCACGGAACCCGATGGGCATAGCCTGGTTCCGCTGTTGCACGGTAAGAACCCGGCATGGCGTCAGATGGCGCTCATCGAGCACCATGGGCCACCCGATGATGCTTCCGACCCTGACAACGAAAAGCATGAGAAGTCATCCGGTGATGCCAATCCGCCCAATTATGAGGCGCTTCGCAGTGATACCTACATGTACGTCGAGTATTCCAATGAAACCAGGATTACATCCGTTTCTTCCACCAGCACCGATGCCACTTTCATGGTGAAAAATAACTTCATCGTGGTGGGCACGCAGGTTTCAATTGCCGGTGTCAGCATTCCGCAGTTCAATCTCGATAACCAGGTGGTGACGGCGGCCACCCCAACCCAGTTCACCATCCATGGCTCATTCTCCCCTACGGCAAGCACCGCCACGACCGGCACTGTGACCGCAGGCAAAAATGGCGTGAGCGAATACGGATATTACAACCTGGATAGCGGCAGCACAGGCTACGACCCGAACGAACTCAAGAACGTCTTCAATAGCCTTCCGCCAGCCACAAAGACGACCCTGCATGACGCAGTCGTAACCAATACAACCTGCGGCGAGACGGGGAAGCCCACCTGCTGGCAAGCACAGCAGTAGACATGCCAAATTTGGAAGCGATGCTCCCGTCCAACCCTGGTTCTGTAAACGCCAACCCACAACCACCCAGCCGGTGACCCTCCGGCTGGGTGCTTTAAAATGACATGGCCCCATTGTGGTATCAAAATCTTGGTCGCCGAGAAATCGTGGACTATCATCGGCCTGGAAGCCTGCCCCGGCGTGCCGCGGGTGTATCCAGCACCCCAGGGTGCGGGGTCATTGCCCAAAAAGCTCTTTGAAAACTTACTGATTGCGGTCCACGTTCACGACTCTTAAGATTACCGGCTCAGCTACACCGGGTGTTTAACACTTCAAACTCTACTCGAAACCATTACTCCGTCTCATCCGTAAGAGATTGAATGTCAATGATTTAGAGCTGCGGA
>Ga0210384_10001984_pt1 | contig 26024 bp, 18 predicted proteins | sample IncBWH2MmetaG_FD_160574 | JGI IMG/M metagenome (GOLD analysis project Ga0210384, IMG submission 160574) | Forest soil microbial communities from Barre Woods Harvard Forest LTER site, Petersham, Massachusetts, United States - Inc-BW-H-2-M | ecosystem: Environmental > Terrestrial > Soil >...
CGCGAAGATTTGTATTACCGCCTGAGCGAAATCGTCATCAATATTCCGCCGCTGGGCGAGCGCACCGGCGATGCGGCCCTGCTCGCGCACCACTTCAAGAACAAGTTCAATGCCAAGGAAGGGCGCCCAGGCCTGAATTTCGGTCCCGACGCGTTGGCGATGATAGAGAGCTATCCCTGGCCCGGCAATGTGCGCGAGATGGAAAACTGCATCAAGCGCGCGGTGATCATGGCCGACGGCCCGCAAATCACCGCGGACGACCTCGGCCTGTCGTCCTCGCCGATGGAGGAAGAGCCGATCAACTTGCGCCAGATACGTGAAGACGCCGAATACAAGGCGGTCGTCAAGGCCCTGGCCAGGGTGGATGGAAATATTGCCAAGGCGGCCGAGTTGCTCGGCATCAGCCGGCCTACCCTGTATGACCTGATGAACCGGCACTCGATCAAATGAGCCTGGCCCTGTAGAGCATCCAATGACCGACCTCGTTCATGAGCTAATCGTACAAGGAGCCGGGCGGGCGCCGGCCGCTGAAGCCCTGTGCTATCAGACGCAGCGGCTCAGCTATACGGAGCTGGACATTCAGGTCCGCTCGCTGGCGAATGCCTTGCTGTGGGATGGCCTGGGCCGCAATGAACGGGTCGCCGTCTATCTGGAAAAGCGGATAGAGACCGTGGTCGCGCTGTTCGCCGCTTCCGCCGCCGGCGCCGCGTTTGTGCCGGTGAATCCACTGCTGAAAGCGGAGCAGGTCGCCTACATCTTGAATGACTGCAGCGTCAGCGTGCTGGTCACCTCCGCCGACAGGCTCGCGGCGCTCGCGCCGGCACTGGCGGCATGTCGCCAAGTACGCAGCGTCATCGTGGTCGGCAGCAAACCCGGTGCGCCGCTGGCGCTGCACAGCACGGAAACATGCAGGGTCCTGTTGTGGGAAGCCTGCTTGCAGGCGACGAGTGCCGCAATGCCGCCGCATCGCTGCATAGACAGCGACATCGCGGCCATCCTGTATACCTCTGGCAGTACCGGCAGGCCCAAGGGCGTGGTGCTGTCCCACCGGAATTTATTGGCCGGCGCCGCCAGCGTCGCCGGCTACCTCGGCAATACGCCGGCCGACAGGATACTGGCCGTGTTGCCGCTCAGCTTCGATTACGGCTTGAGCCAGCTGACCACCGCATTCCTGAGCGGCGCCACCGTGGTGCTGATGAACTACCTGTTGCCGCGCGATGTAGTCAGCATCGTCAGTGCAGAGCGCGTGACCGGGCTGGCCGCCGTGCCGCCGCTGTGGATGCAACTGGCGCAGCAAAGCTGGCCGGCGGATTGCAGCTTGCGCTACCTGACCAATTCCGGCGGCGCGATGCCGCGGCCCACGCTGCAGGCGCTGCGCTCGGCGCTTCCCACTGCGCAGGTTTATCTGATGTATGGCTTGACCGAGGCCTTCCGCTCCACCTACCTGCCGCCATCGCAACTGGACGCTCGGCCGGATTCCATAGGAAAGGCAATACCGAATGCAGAAGTCCTCGTCGTCAGGCCTGACGGCACGCCGTGCGCGCCGAACGAGGCCGGCGAACTGGTGCACCGCGGCGCGTTGGTGTCGCTTGGCTATTGGAACGATACGCAGAAAACCGCTGAACGTTTCAAACCGCTGCCGCCGGCATTGACGGGTTTGCCCTTTCCGGAAATCGCCGTCTGGTCCGGCGATACCGTGCGCATGGACGAAGACGGTTACCTGTATTTTATCGGCCGCGAAGACGACATGATCAAGGTGTCCGGCTATCGCATCAGCCCGACCGAAGTGGAAGAAGTGCTCTACGGTTTTCCGGATATCGAGGAACTGGCCGCGATAGGCGTACCGCATCCGCAACTGGGACAGGCGATCGTCGTCGTGCTCAAGCAAAATGGCGCTGCCAGTCTGGACGCCGATGCCTTGCGCAAGGAGTGCCAGCGGCGCCTGCCGGCCTATATGGTGCCGGCGCACATCGCCATTGATGCCGTTGGCTTGCCGCGCAATCCGAATGGAAAAATCGATCGCAAAGCCTTGCAGGCGCGCTTCGCCGATCTGTTCAACAACCCACAAAAATGACCAATAACAAACCCGTGCATGCGGCCCAAACCCAGTTCCAGATCGTGGACGACTGTCTGCAGATAGGCGGCATGCCGTTGACGCGCCTGGCGCAAAGGGTAGGCCGCACGCCTTTCTATGCGTACGACAGAAGCCTGTTGACCAGGCGCGTGCAGTATTTGCGCGGGCTGTTGCCGGAGCAGATATCCCTGCACTATTCAGTCAAGGCCAATCCCATGCCGGCAGTGGTGCAGCATATGGCGGGCCTGGTAGACGGCCTGGACGTGGCGTCCGGCGGGGAACTGAAAGCGGCGCTGGATACAACGATGGCTGCCGGCGCTATCAGTTTTGCCGGCCCCGGCAAAACGGAAGCAGAGTTGAGCCAGGCGGTGGCCGCAGGCATCGTGATCAACGTCGAGTCGATCACTGAACTGGAGCGACTGGACCGCATCGCGGCAGCCACAGGCATCAGCCCTGCCGTGGTGTTGCGGGTGAACCCGGATTTTGAACTGAAATCGTCCGGCATGAAAATGGGCGGCGGCCCCAAGCCTTTTGGCATCGACGCGGAAATGGTGCCCGATGTATTAAAGCGCCTCAACAGCATGGGGCTGGATTTCCAGGGCTTTCACATCTATAGCGGATCGCAGAACCTGAAGTCTGCGGCGATCATCGAGTCGCAGCAGAAAACCTTTGAACTGGCTCTGCGCCTGGCGCAAGATGCTCCGCAAGCGATCAAGTCGCTGAACATAGGCGGCGGCTTTGGCATCCCTTATTTTCCCGGCGAGACGGCTTTGGACGTGGCCCCGATTGCCGAACATCTGCACCGATGCCTGCCGCGCGTGCACGCCGAGTTGCCGCAGGCAAAAGTGGCGCTGGAGTTCGGCCGTTACCTGGTGGGCGAGGCGGGTATCTATGTAGCGCGCGTCATCGACGTCAAGCGTTCGCGCGGCGAGGTATTCCTGGTGACCGACGGCGGCCTGCATCACCACTTGGCGGCGTCCGGCAATTTCGGCCAGGTGATACGCAAGAATTATCCCGTTGCCGTCGGCAACAAGATGTCAGCCGACGATGCCGGCCCCGCGTCGGTCGTCGGCCCGCTGTGTACGCCGCTGGACATACTCGCCGACCAGATGCTGCTGGCGCACGCCGAGGTCGGCGACCTGATCGTGGTGTTCCAGTCCGGTGCTTATGGATTGACGGCGAGCCCTACCGCTTTTTTGGGGCATGCGACAGCGCCTGAAGTTATTGTCTAAGAGCGCAAATGCTCGCTCGGCGATCAGGTTTTAGCTTCGCGGAAGCTTGCATTGTCAAACTTCGCCGCCGGGTGGCCGGTAAAGCGCTTTGTCCACCGTGTAAAGGGTAGCTCTACCAGGAATCCGATTGCGGACGCACAGATCAGCGCTCCTGCAACAGCCACTGCAAAGAGGACGAATTCAGGCATGCGATGATACAGCCCGAGCTTGAGCATGACGCTATATATCAGGTTAATGAAGACGATATGCGACAGATAAATTGAATAGGAAACAGAGCCTAGCTTGTACATAAGCCTGGGTGTTTGAATCGCCTTGTTCTTTTCCATTTCGACCAGGCTAAAAAGGATAATTGCGGCCGAAAGCCCTAGAAATATCTGCCCGACCGGGCCATGGAGCGTCGCTGCGATGTTTCTTTCGTAGACGATGGAGGCCACGAAGCAGATGACCCCAACGAGCAAGGAGGATTTTCCTGCCCACTTAAAATCGTAGTTGCTGACAGTGACACCCGTAAGCACTCCAAATAAAAACTGCAGGCTATAGGCACTAAGAAAGCCGCCGAATGACGACGACGAAGGTGACGCAAGCAAATGCCATAAGATAGATGCAGTCCATAATAGGCATAAGCCGGTTCCGAGTCGCTTGCCCAAAATAAGAATCGCAAACAGGCCGTAGAACATCATCTCAAATTGCAGCGACCAGGCTACCTCTACAAACAGTGGCGCGGAAACGGGCAGCAAGAATATCGTACCCGCGATATCGTCGATGCTGAAACCCAAGGGCGTATTTTTATGAAGCGCAAACCTGCCCGCCATCAGGATGCCGATTGCGAGTGTCAGGCAGAACCAGTAAATTGGGTAAATGCGAAAAATGCGCCGCTTCAGGTATGTTGCCAATCGCCCGCTATGACCGATATCTTCAAAGTGGACAAAGGAAATGATAAAACCGCTTAGAACAAAGAAGAAATCCACGCCTACATATCCAAATCCAAATATGCCGCCGACACCGACGTGTCCGGAGAATTGATCAACGGCCATCAGATTTGCGGCATGCATCAAGACGACCATCAAAGCGGCGATGCCACGCGCGCCCTCAACGGAGCGCATGCGGCCAGCGTTATTTCTTCGTTGACGGTATATGTTCATTTAAATTTTTTTTGGAATTATTTCCTATACGTGCATAAAAGGTTTTTATTACTGTAATCATTTTTGTAATCCAGCATACAAAACACGAACAGTGACAAGTGCCTATGCAAACAATATGACCGGGCTGGCGCGAATGAATGAAGCGCTGGTTTAGAGTGAATTTAAGGTGAACCCGCAGGTCCGCTAAAGTTGTATCTGCCGTAACTGCCGTACCGGTCTTTTACGGCTTGTTTCCATTACCGGCAGTGACAACCCAATACTCATAGTGATGTGAGTATATCCAAGTTGATTTGCAAATGCGTATTTACTCAGAAATTTAATATCAGAAATATATGTGTTTATTGTCGAATACGAACTAAGCTGTGTTTTGTTGCCATACGTATCAGCCTTAACCAAGCTCATTGTTTACAATTTGTAAGAATTATAGACATTGATGATGTAGAGCAATGTATGCTCATTCACTCTTCGAGCATTTATACGCATCCTCTTTCGGTGACGGCAGATATGAAATTCAAATTCTATTTTAGTAAAACCAACTTCATGAATGTTTTGTCAGTCTGCTCATTCAGTGTTTTGTTACTTGCCTGCGGCGGGGGCGGAGGTAGCGCCGATGCGGGATCCATATCCGTTCAGGTCCCAAGTTTTCCCCCTGCATCGCCTGTTGTGATACCTCCTGTAGTTACACCGCCGACTGTGACACCTCCGGTCGTCATCGTACCTCCTGTCATAACGCCGCCTGTCAATCCAGGAGATGTTGTTATTACCAATGTCAGGATACAGAATACCGGCACAGTGTCCACAACACAGACTAATGTGCCCGTGACCTTCGGTCATATTTTTGCACAAGGCGATTTGCCGAATGCCAATACCCTGTATGGGAAATTGAGCGATGGCACCGTTGTACCTTTGCAGGTGGATGTCAAGGCAAAGCATGCCGATGGCTCGGTACGCCACGCCATCATTTCCTCCATGTTAACTGCGTTGCCGTATAACCAGACTTTGGCCATTACGCTGATCAAGGCCGCCACCCCTGCGGCGTCTGCCGCCGGCGCTACACCAGCCGCACTATTGGCCGCCGGCTTTACCGCTGGCGTCAATGTCACGTTGAATGGCCAGCAATACACTGCATCTGCCGACTCTTTGTTAAAAGCCGGGCAAGCGCAATCCTGGCTGTCCGGCTCCCTGGTTAATGAGTGGCTTGTCTCCGCACCGTTGAAAAATGCACAGGGTGTCGCGCATCCCCACCTGACCGCACGTTTTGCGATTCGTTCCTACACAGGTTTGAATAAGGCGAGGGTAGACGTTACACTGGAGAACAACTGGGCTTATGAACCCAATCCCCAGGATTTTACTTATGATGCCCAAATCCTGGTTGGCGGACAAAGCGTGTATTCCAAAGCTGCGCTTACCCACTACAATCACGCCCGCTGGCGCAAAATTTTCTGGTGGGGAACTGCTCCGCTGATCAATATTCAGCACAACACAGGGTATCTGATCGCGTCAAAGGCCGTGCCTAATTATGATCAGAGTTTTTTGATTTCACTGTCTGCGCTGAGCAGCCTGGCGAGCCAGTTTTCCGGACCTGCTATTGAGCCCATGGGACCCGGTCTGGCCACGCCGTACATGGGGCAAACCGGGGGGCGGCCCGATATGGCATTGTTGCCAGGCTGGGCCGCTATTCATTTGCTTAGTATGGATATGCGGGCAAGAGATGCGGCCTTGGGGACGGCGGATCTGGCGGGAAGCTGGCCGGTACATTACAGGGATAAGCTGACTGATAAGCCAATTAGCATCAAAGATTATCCTTACGCGACCACAAACAGGCGGACTACCACAATTAATCCCGCCACGAATAAAGATGAGCTATTGCCGGCACCGGCAACCACTGGAAATCCAAATTCTGCCGATTCAGCCCATGAACCAGGTTTCGCATACTTACCCTATTTACTGACAGGAGATTACTACTACTTAGAGGAGCTGCAATTTTGGGCTACTTATAACATGGTGATTTTTGCCGGTGCCTACAGAAATTACGACCAGGGACTTTTTAAAGAAGACCAGATAAGGGGTCAGGCATGGGATATGCGCACCTTGGGAGAGGTTGCCTATATCACGCCTGATGCCGATACCTTGAAAAATCAGTTTGTCGCTGTCTTATCGAACAACCTGGATTGGTACAATTCGCAATATACAAATAATGCCGGTGCCAACTCGCTAGGGGTGATCGTCAATGGCTATGCGCTGGAATACAACAACGGCATAGGCATGGCTCCCTGGCAGGATGATTTCTTTACGTCTGCAGTCGGTCATGTTGCAGAATTGGGATTCCCAAAAGCAAATTCCTTGCTGGCCTGGAAAGCAAAATTCTCGATCAGCAGGATGACGGGACCGGGATTCTGTTGGATTGATGGCGCAATCTATTCGTTGAATATCAGGAGTTCGAACACCACTTCTTCGTACTATCAGACGATTGCCGAGGCTTATAACGCGACGGAACCCACGACACTAACCTCGTTGCTTTGCAATTCACCTGCCATGGCCGCATTTTTTAATTTGCAGCTAGGTGAAATGACCGGTTATTCCACTTCAAACACAGGCTATCCCTCCAATATGCAGCCTGCATTGGCTTACAGCGCAACATCGGGCGCTCCGGGCGGAGCAGATGCCTGGAAGGTGTTTATGGGGCGCTCTGTAAAACCGGATTATTCCTCGGGGCCGCAGTTCGCGATCATTCCTCGCCAGTAAACGTGAAGCCTTGGGCAGCTATCAAAAAAGAGAAATTTGAATCGCCTACCGGTTAGACGATTCAAATGGCGGCTGCAAGGGATTGCTCAAGCGAGAATGCTGTCCAAATAATGGCGTGCAGTGGCCTCGCCCGGCATTTCAACGGACATCATTGCGGAGCCGCCAAAAATTTACCAGGTAAAGCATTTTTGCGAAAATCATCCAATGGATTTTTTTAGGAAGCGGTGCGCGTTCAGAGCGCATCGTGGTTTCCAGTGCACCAAGCCATTGAGGAGCAATACGGTTAATGCCAAATTGGCCTAAAACACTTTGCCTGGCGTTTGTCCCAAGTGCTTCCCTGAGCGATTCATTCTTTAGCTTGAGCAGGCAATCTGCTATTTCTTCGTCTGAAGAGACAAACAAGACATTTTCGCCTTCCTTGGCAAGACGCGAATAAGAAGGGATTAAGGTTGCAACGGTCGGCATGCCCAGTGCCATCATCAGGGCCAGCCTGTTGGTGGACTTGGTCTGGAACCACGGACCCTGCGGAATTGCAATGAGTGCGATATCGCAGTCAAGAATATCGGCAGCGACAGTACCCTCAGACCATTGGCGTGTCGCAAAGGCGCCTTTGGAAATAAGCTCGAACTCAAATTGCCCGCTGATCTCCCGGTTTGCGCCCAGCGTCGCAATCAAGCCTGTGATGTAGCTTTCGTAATCCTGATGGCCAAGCCATACGACCCGTAGCGACGATGCTTTCGCGTAGCTGTGTTTAAATTGCTCTTCCCTGACCTCGACGCAATCTTCGATAACGATGGCTCTTTGAATGTTCAAGGCTTGCCGCAACTCTTCCGTGGGCACGATAGTGAGGTCGTAGGTTTCGTCGAAGGCACCAGGAACCCGGTCGCAACGCACACCGACCGCGCGCTTGCCGAGCCGGCGCCATACGCGCGCTAACTGCGCCGTTACCCATTCGCCATTCTCAAAAACGATAATGTCGCAACCGCTGCGGCTGAGCTGCAGCGCCGACCGGAAGAATTGCCAGGACCGTACGGAAGGGGTTACGTTGAAATTTTCGAGAAGAATCTGCGATGCATAGCCGTGCGAAAGCAGCCATTCGTGGATCAGATAGCCTTGCAAGCGGCTTGACGCCCAAGCGCGGTCATTGGAAATGACCCATCCAATTCGCAAGTCATGGCCCTGCCTCGGCTGGTGCTCGTGCTTTGAGAATCCTCCGTCCTGATTGGAAAACCAGTTGGCTATTTTTCGAAGCACCATCATTGCACTTTCTTTCGTAGAATAGTCAGGCGCGGTCTGCGATATTCGTCGTCCTTGAAGAAGGCGTTAAGCTGCCGGGCGCTGAAATTGGAACGCGATAGCTTGCCTCCGGCTTCGGAAACGAGACGAAGGTTTCATGCCAGAGTGAGCGAGAAATCAGATTTTTGATGCATCCTTCGGTTGACGAAAGAAATGTTTGCCGTAGATCGTACCACACAGATATATGGTATCGAGCAAGCCGGCGAAACTCTCCGCCTTGGCCTTTTCTGCCGGTGACAACAGCTTTCGCATCCATCGCAACAGACCGTAGATACCCTGGCTGAATCGGTAGCGCGGCAACCCGAATAATTTTGCTACGGGTTCTGCCGGCATCCAGTTCAGCCGCACGCCGTTGCTCACGCCAGACCAGAACGCCCACCGGATGTGATATTTGCGTGTCATGCGTTGAACGGGGATAAGATGATAAATGATCAGGGCAGGATCATACATGCCAAGCTTGCCGTGTGCGCGCAGCTTACGCTGAAGTTCGTCGTCTTCGCCAACCATCAGGTTGTTCGACGAGCGCCCGACCATGGTTGAAAAACTGCCCACTTCCAGCAAGGCGCTGCGGCGGATAACGCAATTGCCGCCGCACAGGTTGCCGTCAAAATCGTCAAATGGCCGTGCCGTCGAACTCTGTTCTATCCAGCCCAGCACTCCACGGTACTTTCCTACATGCACGGGGAGCCAATTCGGCGCCTGTGCTGCCCAGTCCGGTTTGCAGGGGCCGCCGATGTAGTCAATGCGGCCCTCTCGCAAGTAAACGGCGATGGTCTCCAGCCAGTTTGCGTCTATCTTCTCGTCATCGTCAACAAAACCCACATAGTCTGCGGTGCACGCTTGAATGCCGGTGTTGAGTGCCCATGACCTTCCTTGGCGGCTTTCCAACAAATAGACGACATTAGCTAACGCGGATTTTGCAATTGCTGCTTTATTGGCTTTCTGTTTTTCTGGAGTGGAGTTATTGTCAGCCACGATGACGCGAAGCGCCATATCGGACGGCAGATTGGCCTGCGCTACGCTAGCGAGCGTAAAAGCCAATAGGTCAGGACGATTGTATGTTGGGATTACGAGATCGAGGCTAATCATATTCGGATTTGATGGGGAAGTTATAAGGGAGTGAGGCAAATCACTCACAAGCAAAGCTTTCTAGGGATATTCCCCATTATCAGCGACTAGCGCACCTATACATGCATACCTCCAACAATAGTGCCGTCGTTGCCGGACGGTCATATGTAAATGCACTTAGAGAACAGAAATCATCGGCCAGTAGCGCAGGATACTAATATTGTCTGTCTGCAATAAAATATTGTAAGCGGTTGTAAAATTTCTTCGCCGCATATGGTGAGTCAATTTGCCGGCAAAGTCAAACATTGTCCTTGGTGCTTTTTGTACGTCTTTTTACTGCGATTATTTTTTAAAATGCCTGCATCGCTCTTGGGCTTTGGCTGTCTCGCTACCGAGAGGAGACCGGCGACCGGCAAGGCTTTGCCGCCTCAAAATTAATCGGTGATAACCAGGTTGCCTTCATCCATCTGACTGGCACAACGCAGACAATCTCGGTCTTGATACCTCTGTGATGGCCTCGTCGCCGTAATTGTGCGAACTCGATGTCAAGTAGTTGCGTTCATCAAAATGTTTTGATGAACCGAACTTCCACAACAAGATGTCCCTGCGCCAGCAAGACCTTGATATGGCTTTTTAAGCGTCGGAACAATGTTGTCTCCGGCATTGCTGCAGATACAGTGCCGTAAATGATGACGTGTCGCGCCCTCGTACCAGACATCACTACCGCCTTCTCTTGACTGCCATATTATTGAGGCGGGATCTTACGAAGCCCCAGCCAGTCAGCATCTCATTGCTTAAAGGATGTTTAAATAAAAACACCGCAGCTAACCAGCCGGGAGTAATCCATATTGCCGCCAGCAAGATACGGGCCAGCGGTTGCTCTATTGAATTGATCGAGGCTTTTAATATCAGCACCTGTAGCAATACAAAGCCGCACAATTTCAGGCTGCCGATGATCGATCTGAACCAGTCCCCAACCTTCAGTCCTACATGGCGATCCAGAAGGAAAAGATAGATGGGGACGGCAGAAAGTTCTGCAATCGCAATAGCGCGCGCGAAAGAAGCCAGGTTCTGTCCATCGAAAGTCGCCAGGCTTATAATAATTTTCATCGTTACAACCAGGCTTAGCGGCAATGCGCTCAAATAGGGTTTATTGAGCGCGATCAAAGCTTGCGGCAACACCATGAAGCTGACCTGGATGGCGGCACAGACACATAGCCAGGGGACAATCGTTGCGCTTTCTAGCCAGGCTGAGCCATACAGTATTGCTATGACTTCCTTTGACAGCACGGCCATCACTATCATTGCGGGCCATAAAATGCCGGACAAATAGGCAACCGATCGCGCAACATGGGCGCCGACGTCTTCTCCGCCGTGATGAGTCTTGGCCAGATAGGGTAACGCGAAATAATTGACTGTCGGACTTGTCAGGCTATTGAAAATGTTAACGGTCGAATTGCCGCGGCTGTAAATGCCCACATCATGTGGACCGCTGATTTTTCCAAGGATAATGTCGGGCAATGCGTTATCTATTGCCCTCAGCGTAGACGAAAGCATGGCTCCGATACCAAAATGCGCAACGTTGCGCCACCCCTTAAACGACGGTAATCGCGGCAGATTTTTGGGACTTAATATGCTGTAGCCAATACCGGAGATAATGATGTTTAAAAGATTGGCCCATGCCATGCTCATATAGCTAAAACCGAGGTAGGCCAGCACAATGCATGCGGTGCCATACACCAGCACGGAGATGGAAGAAACGATGGTTGTGTTTTTGATATCCATATTTCGCGCAAGTACGGCTTGCGAAATACTGCCAAATGGGATGAGGGCAAAACCGACAGCCTGCACATGCATGATCTGGCTGATACCCGGCTGATTGAAAAACCTTGCCCAATACTCAGCAGAAAAATACAGTATGACGGCGATGATCCATGACGATGTGAACAGCACGCCAATTGATGCACGCAGCACTTCATCCGTCAGCACTTTCTGGCTCTTGATGTAGGATGACACACCAAAATCCCGGAAAACATGGGTGAACCCGATCAATACCGCCGTGATGGAAAAGATGCCAATTTCCTTGGGCGATAAAAGGCGCGATAACACTAACGACATCACAAAGGTAGTTATTGTTGCGCTATTGGAGGCGAAAAACTGTATGCCAAGTTTTTTTCGAATCGAGCTCAAGCTGTGGTCTCACGAAACATTAGTATCGACGGAGCCGTGCGAGTGCTGCCGGGCGCCCGCGCAGTTCAACATTATTTGAATTCCGATGAGTTTACTGCATTCATCTTAGAGGCCTGGAGCCAATGTGGCCTCCCGTGCCTTGGTTTGACTGGATACGCGGGCCGACTCTTTGGGGCGGTTAAAAAAATACTAATATACAGTTAATTCCAAGTTGATAAACGGATTTTTACGGCTGCAGATTAATATTTAATCGGACCGGGCGACCAGTAGCACGCTAAAGGCCATTGTTGGCAAAAAACCAGGCTGACAAACGGATGAGCCAAGCTGACGTCAATTTTGGACAGCGCGCCTAGCCATAATAAATATGATGCTGGTGCCATCGAGCGGTACCTTGAACGGCTGTAAAAAACCTCGCATCAAATTATGTTGAACGGCTACAATCAAAAATCATATTGCCTCTTAGACAGTGCCCGATTTCTAATGATATTTATAAGGCGGATGCACTTAGCGCAGCATATCATGTTAAAAAGGCCACTTATTCCATAATTCGCGGGATTTTCCTCTGAGAAGTTATGTAATATTTTTGCGCAAATAAAGTTTATAAACAAGGATAGTCGTATGAGCTTGATTAATTTCATTTATATATTAACGGGGGTGTTGCTGAACGCTGCCGCCCAACTTTTTCTCAAAGGTGGGACTAATTCAATAGGTCAAATTTCCTTCGGCAATGGAAATTATTTACAAATCCTGATGCGCGTTGCCTTCGAGCCTTACATCATCGCCGGTCTGGCTTGCTATGTATTCAGTGTGGCGATCTGGATCGTGGCACTTTCAAAAGTTGAAGTAAGTGTGGCCTACCCTATGCTTTCCATAGGTTATGTGGTCAATGCAATTGCTGCCTGGTATCTGTTTGGAGAAATGATCAGTGTTCAAAAGCTGGTCAGTTTGCTTTTGATTATTGCTGGCGTCATTTTGATGGCAAGGTCCTGATCCATGGCGAAAATCCTACTCACAGGTGCTGCGGGATTCCTGGGGCGCGAATGCATGAGGCAGTTCAAGGAAACAGGGTATGACGTTGTAACGACAGACCGGCTTGGCGAGGTGGACTATATTGGCGATTTGTCCGACGTAGCATTTTGCGCACATCTTCCGAATGCGGACGCTGTGGTGCACTGTGCAGCCGTTCAGTATGTGTCCGCCGATTTGCCGTTATTTTTTCGAGATGCTTACTTCGAAAAAAACAATGTAGCGGCTACGCGTAATTTGTGTCAGCGATACGCCAATGCCTCTACTCATTTTGTGCATGTCGGCACCAGCATGATGTATCTGCAAAATGGGGCAGAAGAGTATAGTCCGGCGAGTCCCATGCGGGGGCAGGGCGTATACAGCATTTCGAAACTGAATGCGCAAAAATTCGTAGATGCGTTGGACAATCCTACGGCGACAGTTATTCCATGCATTATCGGGGGGATAGGGCGCGAAGGATTATTCCGGGGATTTGTGCGGCACATGCAGCGCTTCGGTATGGTTGTCTATCCAGGTGCGGGAAGCCATAAGGTGCATATGGTGCATGTGGAAGATGTGGCCGGTTTGATTGTCTGTATCGTCAATGCCGGCGCGACCGGAAAATTTAACGCGGCGGCGCCGAACCCTCTATCGATTGAGCAATGGGTCGATGAAATGCAGGACGAGCTATCCCTGCCGAAAATCCGGCGGCTCCATGTTCCTTTAGCCCCTATTCAGTTCCTGTCTAGGGTGCTGGGATATCGTCTGCTTGCCCGTGAGCAGTTGTTAATGCTGGGACTGAAGCATACCCTGTCCACTAAGGAGGCGACCGATATAGGTTGGACTGCAAGGCACGATAACAAAACAATAGTGCGCGATATTGCCAGGCATATCTCATCGTCGTAGCTCAGGGAGGCGCGAACATCAGATGCGGCGTTTGCTGGTAAGGGAAAGCCGCTGCTTTGCCAACTTCGAGCCTGCCTGGTAACCATGGAATCAGCAAGCTCCGGCTACTTGCCCAGGGAATTGCATGAGCGCGGATAAATATTCGCAATCAATCAATTTGCAATGCTGAATGCGTCAACAGCAGTCCTTAAATGGATGCCAGGGTCACCGCGATCATCCCTAAGACGACTAGCCAGCTGGCTTTATCCTTTAAGCTGAAGACCAGCGGGTCGTCCTCCATCTCGCCCCGCGAAGTCTTGAGCCATAAGCGTGAAATCCAATACAGCATCAAAGGACATAAGAGCCAGAGTCTGCGAGGATGGTCATAGTGATTTTGCAAGGCGGCGTTATCGACGAACAGGGCCAGCACCAGCACCGAGAGATAGCCGGCAGCGGTACCCATGCTGCTGATGATCTGGTTGTCCCCGAGCCTGTAGTCGCGGCCCTTGGCTCCCGCGCGCGACAATTTTTCCATCGCGACCAGTTCCGATGAGCGTTTGACCAGAGCCAGGCTGAGGAAGGTAAACATCGAGAATGCCAGCAGCCAGGAGGATATTTCCACCTGGATTGCAATCGCGCCGGCAATGATGCGCACCGTATACAGCGAGGCCAGCAGCAATACATCGATCAGCACATAACTCTTGAAGTACATCGAATAAGACAGCGTGATGGCAAGATAGCCCAGCAGCGACAGCAGGAACATGGATGAAATATTGGCGGCAATGGCCAGCCCGCCTATCAGCATCAGTGCCATGCCGACACAGCCTTCCGCGATGCCCAGATTGCCGGCGGCAAAGGGGCGGCGGCACTTGCGCGGGTGACGCCTGTCACTGGCCAGGTCCAGCAGGTCATTCAACAGATAGGTGGCCGAGGCAACCAGGCCGAACGCGATAAAGGCCTGCAGTACGGCCAACATATTGCCGGCGGTGAATGCATGGGCGGTCAGCATTGGCACGCCGATCAACAGGTTTTTCATCCACTGATACAGCCTGGTCTCCTTGACCCACACCCGCCAGGTCGGCGGACGGTCGTCGAAAACATGGGCAACCTCGGTGCGCTTTTTGGCGCCGCTCTCGACGCCTGCGCCGGGGTTCACGACGATGGCGCGTTGCGCCTTGGACCAGATAGGGAAATCGGCCTTGGCATTGCCTGCGTAGTCAAATGGGCCGCCATTGGTCAACTGCTGGATCGCCTCAAGCTTGGCTTCACTGCGTAGATTGCGCACGCCGTCACTGGCCAGCACGCTGGTGAAAATACCCAGCCTGTCCGCCATCGGTTGCGCCAGCTGGATGTCGGACGCTGTCGCCAGATGTATCTCGCGCCCGGCCGCATGTTGTTCATGCAGATAGGCGACGAACTCGTTTTGCAGCGGAAAGGTATCCGCTTCCAGGCTGACGCGTTCCGCAATGCGCGCCTTCAGGTGGCCTCTGCCGCGCAGCAGCCAGACTGGCAGGGAGAAAATCATCCACGGCGCTTGCTTGACCAATAGCAGCGCGCTCTCCATCAGTAGGTCGGTCTTGATCAGCGTGCCGTCCAGATCGACGAACAGGGGGGCTGAGGATGATGTATCAGGATTCATTGCTCTAATTTTCTTGTAATTTAATTAATTTTGCGTGAATTTAACATGAATCCTCAATAATCAAAAGCCGGAGGCAGAAGGCGGCCCCGCATTCAGCGCACCGTATTGATCGTCCTGCCTATAATCGGCAATCCCAATTCCAGCGCAGCCGGATTGTCGTTCACCTCGCCCAGATTCTTATAGATGACCAGTTCTTTTTCGTGCGCATTGTAATTCGCCGGAGTGGGAATGCGGGCCACCTCGGCAAATTTGCCCGATGCCAACATATGTTCAAATTTTTTCATGACCTCAAGGTCGTCCCAGAAACCCGGCTGCACCACCAGGTAATGGATGCCGAGTCGATTGATTTTTTCATTGATTTCAGCTTCACTCAAATCTTTCTGGGACACGCCAAGTTCGCGGCGCACCGAAACGCTCAGCAATAATTTGTCGGCGCGTATCACCGACAGGTCCCGACGGTCTTCTCGGCTGCGCATATTGAAGATAAAGGAACCGTCCCGATAACCGGAAAACAGCACCTTGCTTTTTTTCGGCGCGTGCCTGGCGATGTAATCTGCAGCGTCTGCGTAGCCCTTTACATAGTAAACCGGCCTGAAGACCAGGGTTTGCACTAGGAGAGATACCGTCAGCAAGGCCAGCAGAGAGTGGGACAGCCATGGCGGAGAGATACTCCTGATCAGCAGGACTGCCGCCAGGATCAATGGCGGCAATATAAAAATACTGTGGCGGGCTTCCTTCAGGTCAATCGCCGAAAAAAACAGGTAGCCGCAGATTACCCACATCAGCCAGAAAACCAGATCACCTTTTGCCAGCCCCCCGCTGTTGCGGCGGATGAGACCAAGGACGGCGGCTGCCGCTGCGGTAGCCGCCAGCGGCCAGCCCAGCTGGCCGGGGAACTGCGCCAGATACCACAACCAGCCGGCCAGGGTCTTGCGGGACGCGATGGAGTCCGCCACGCCGGTCACGGACTGCACATTGGCCTGGCCAAATTTCAGCGTGATGAGCATCAGCGGAACCAGGCTCAGGATAGCGACGATGGCGACTATCCAGATATGCCGGTCGCGTAACAGCGAACCACGCCGTTCTGCCAACAGTGTCAATGCGAAGGCAAGCCCCAGGAAAGCGGTGGAGATCTTGGTATACATCGCCAGCACCAGCAGGGCGGCGCACAGGTACAAATATAACGGCCTGGCTTCGCGGCGATAGCGCGTAAAAAACACGGCGCTCCATACCAGGAAGGCAAAGGCGGGGATTTCCAGCATGACCTGGCGCCCCCAGAAGGCGACTTCCGGCGCGGCAATCAGCAGCAATGCGGCAACGGCGGCCTGCCAAGGGGCTAGCCAATTCCGGAACAGGTACCAGCTGCCCCAGGCAAAGGCCATATAGTGGAGCGCGACAACCAGCAGGGCTGTATTTTGCGAAGCGCCGAACAGCGCATAGAAAGGAGCGCAGATAACGTAAAAAAGCGGCGGATAGAAAAGTATCGTCAACGCCGGATATTGCGCGTAATAGTTATAGGCAAATTCGGTCGGGTTTTGCAGGTGGCCGACGGCAAAATAGTCTTTCAGGAATACGCCGTTGAGTGCATGCCGGGGCGCATCGCTCCAGTCAAATTCACCATTGGAGGGGGCGCCGATAAAAAGCAGTGCGACGGCTGCAGCTAACCCTAGCAGTATCAAAATTTTTTGATAAGGTTCTCGTAACACTACTTTCTCCTGGGACGTCGCTGCGGGATTCGGCATATCAACAGTGTCCTACGGTACGAATGCGGTAGGCGTTAGGTCAAATGCAATGGAAATCTAGCCGTGGATAAGGCCTATGCCGGATGCGGCAGCAGGTGCTTGGCGCGGTTCGGATCATTTTGGCTTTCTAAATCTGGACCAACCCTCCATCAGCAGCGCGCGCGGGATGTAGATAGCGCTTTTGAGGGGTCTGATGCCAAAATAGGCCGCTTTCAGGAACGGCGGAATGCTGGGCAGGAATGCGCCGGCAAAGAACAGATTGCAGCCCATCTGAAACGATTGCGTACCCCGGATATGGCGTACCTCGCTGGAGGACAATTTGTTGTGTTGTTTAACGAGATGTTTTTCCAGCATGGGCTGGACTATTGATTGGGTTTGCCATAAGTGCCTTTTCATCAGGCTGTCGGTGCTGTCGTAATAGTTGATCAGTATGTCTTTCAGGACCCTGACCTTGCCGAGCATGGCCAGCCTGATCCACAAGTCCAGATCTTCTCCCACTGCCAGCGTTTCATCAAAGCCGCCCATTTGCGTCACCAGATGGCGATAGGTTAATACAGTAGGTGTTGGAAGGAAGTTGTAGATTAACAGCGTCTTCCATGCTTCGTCGCCTTCAACGGGAGGGCGATTGACGTGGCCTTCTTTCAGGTGTTCGCCCGATTCTGAAATCAGCTTGCTATTGCAGGACACCAGAGTGATCAACGGATCCTGTTTGATTGCTGCGACCTGCTGTTTGAGTTTTCCCGCAAGCCAGATGTCGTCGGCATCCAGGAATGCCAGGAATTTTCCTTTTGCATGCCGGATGCCGGCGTTCCGCGCTGCAGAAACGCCGCTGTTCTTGGGCATTTTAAGCACGTTAAAAACTTCGCCCGGAAGTATGAGCCCGTTGGCGATGTCGTAGGTATCGTCCGCGCTGCCATCGTCAACGACGATGATTTCCATCGAATCCATCTCCTGGATGCGAACGGACTCGATGGCGCGTGAAATTGTTTGGGCTGCATTGAATGCTGGAATGATGACGCTGATTTCGTAAGCATTCTCTTCACCCGCAGCGGCAAGTTGGTTGGTGGAGTTGTTCATCGTTTTAAATTCCCAGTCTCCATTGTATGCTTTGGAGGCCTCGTGCTAATTGTGTGGAGACGGACTTGTTATACCAAGCCCCTCGGTAAAACAGGTGGTCTTCATTGGTGATCTCGCGTTTACTTGGGGTATCGCCTTCTCCCCGGTCTATCATATGCACCTGGTTGTCGTACGTGGCTTTGCAGATCGAATGCAGCAGCAAGCGGCCGGGGGCGTATTTTGCCAGGTCCGGGTTATAGACGGGGAACCAGTATTGCAATACGCCGTTGCCCATAATGCCAAAATGGCTGCCTACCCAGATATCGCCGGCCTTCATATGGGACAGAACGCCGCGGCAACTGGAAAAATTCTTGTTAAGCAAATTTTCCAGCAGTTTTAATTTCCAGGGAGCCGCCAGCGCATCACTGGCATTTGTTTTTTTATATTGAGCACGCTTATGTGCAACAAGCCACCGCAACTTTTCCAGCCGGTCTTCCTGCACGTCGAACTCAAAGGCGACAGGGCCGATGTCGCGGTTCAACTGCCTTTCGCGGCGTTCGGTGTCTTTCAGGTATTTATGACTCATGGAACCGAGTTGCGTTCGGTCCGCGATATCGGCCTCGAACCGGATTCTCAAGCCGGTGCGTGGACGTTCTCCGTTGAGGCCGTATTGCAACTGGGATTCGTCCAAATGGGAAAAATTAAGGTGATTCAATTGCGCGAGTCTGAGAAGTTCCGGTGCTGCGATCCTGAACCCGGCCTCCGCTACCAGCCCGAAATAATCGCTCATGCCGCCACCCGCAGGTGCAGCCGACTTGAGCCACGCAGAGAGCTTGCTTTCAAACTGGTAAGGAAAAAAGCCGATCATTTTTCCATTGCGGTAAAGTACGCAAACCCGTGCATCCACGCCGGATTGTTCAGCCGCGCGCGCATAGTGTGGGCTAAGGAAGGGTGATGCCAGATGGGCTTGCGTGGCCGAAAGATATTCCCACGCCTGAATCGCGCTTTGCTCAAGCTGCAATGGACGAAATACTTTGGCGGAAAGAGTTTGAGTTTGCATGGGTCAGTCTATGTGCAAGCTGCTGCTCGGCCTGAGAAACAGCCAGGTCGCCAGCATGAATGGATGAAAACGACCCTCGATATCGGTAATCGCGCGTTCGGAAATATGGATGCGGCCCCAGATTTTCCCACTGCTGTTTGCTGGATATAATTTGTTCAATAAAGCGTCACTACTGAACAGGTATTGATAGCCCGCGGCGCGGCAATCCGCCGCCACCTTGGTGTCATACGCGCCGTGCGGAAAAGACATGGTGTCCACGGGAAGTCCGTCCAGGTGGCGCGACAGCACATCTTTGGCCAGGGCGACCTCTAGCCCAGGGTTTGCGACCTTGGTTAAAGGCTGATGCGTCATGCCGTGACTACCGATTCCATGCCGGGACGCGGACATTTTTTTCAATTGTTCTGCCGTCATCATCGCTGCAGGTTCGTGGGAGTTTTCCTGCAATACGCGTGCCAGTTCGGTGAGCCGAGCCTTGTCGCAAGCTTCCAGTGCGCTGATGAACAGTCGTATGTTCTTTTCGCCTGCGGCATTTTGCTGCGGCAAGGGAACGTCTATATTGCATTGCGCCATAGCTTGGCGCAATTGCGCCGGGCCGTCCGAATTTGCTGCCAAGAGCCGGTAAACGCTTTCCTGCCAGAACGGCGCAGTTTGATCAATGACGGAGCCGGCAATAAAAACCAGGGCAGACAAGCCCAGCTCATCAAGTATTGGCTGGGCATATTCCGCAGTGTCAGCCCAACCGTCATCAAAAGTAATCAGCAGGCTACGCGCGGGCAGAGGCACCTTGCCGGCACAGGCAGCCGCGAGCTGGGCGATCGAGATCGGATGATAGTGTTTTTTGAAAAAGCGCAGGCATGCCGCAAAGGTGTCAGCGTTCATGGTCCATTCCGGGTCGGCGCCGGACCAACGTAGGTCGGTGCGCGGCAAAACCCTGTGGAACATGGCGACTGTCAAATTGTTCCGGTTGCGAAGGCGATGATAGATATCCAGACTGCCTGTGCCATAGGCGATCTCCTTCGCCAGTGTCGTAAGCTTATAGGACAGGCTCCGGTATCCTACCGTTTGGGACGAGCTTTTTTCCTGCACGAACTTTGTCATTGGCGCTGCGTTGCCTATCAAGCCAATAGAGATAGTGGGGGAAGTGTCGTTCATAGGGTATGGGATGATTGGGGCTTTCAAATCGCCAGCCAGCGCAGCAGGCGGAGTTTGAACAACAAGGGAGTGTTATCCCAGGGACGGCTGCGGGGAATCTGATGTAGATCCATCTCTGGTTTGACCGAACCCATTGCCGTTGTGAAGGCAGCGCTGTAGCCGGCCGCCTTGGCCATTTGTACGTGACGCTCGTCAAAGTCCATCCCGACTTTGCCGTTAGGGTAGGCAAACAGCCGGACCGGCTTACCGATGATGATCTCAAGTTGCTCTTTGCATCCCGTTATCTCATCCCTGGCGCGCTGGTCGTCCAGCCTTGTCAGTATCGGGTGGGTGATAGTGTGGCCGCCGACTTCCATGCCCTGCTGCGCCAGGGCGTGAACCATCTCACGGGTAAGCATCAGGTCTGCGCTACGGTGCTCCCCGATCAGGCTCTCCAGCTTCAAGGACAACTCTAGTCTTTTTTCTGGGGCAAGATATTTTGCAATTTCGATCAGTTTTCCTGCTGTGCTTTTGCGCTCTGTCAGGGTCGAGACGGGATGCAGGCCAAGGCCCAGATCCTGTAGGTCCAGTGTGCCTTCAGGTAGCCGGCGTACTGCCTCCAGTATCCTATCATTCCACATATTGTTGCCATCCATGTAACCTGTGGTTACAAATACGGTGGCAGGCAGCCCGAATTCCTTGAGGATAGGCAGTGCGAGGTCGTGGGTAGAGCGATAACCGTCATCGAAAGTGATCGCCACGGCACGCGGTGGCATGCGGTCATGCTTTAAGGCAAGCATTGCATCGTATAAGGGCATGACGTTGAACGAACTCGCCAGCGCCTGCATTTGCCAGCGGAACATGTCCACATCCGGATCTTCATCCAGCATGGGATCGGCATGCTCCAGAATGCGATGGTAATTCAGTATGCATAGACGCCCCTGTCCCTTGCCATGCGGTGCAATTCTGTTGCCGATCAAGCGCACCATGTGCGATGTCAAGCTATCTATGATTGAGGTTGTCATGCGCTATCCGGATTGTTTAGCTGCGTTTACATCAATAGCCGGGTTTGCAACAGCGTCAATATTGTTCTGCGATTCGGGCTGCAATTTTTTTGACAATATTAATTTGTCCAGCAGCACTAATAATCCGACGATATCGTAATACAAATCATAATACGCAAGTGTCAGGAAAGCACCCCCTATCGCAAAACCGATGATGCTGACTTGGCACATCGCGGCCAGATCGGCGGCCCACTTCAGATCCTCTTTCCCCTTACAATATCTGAGCAACCTTGTGCCGGTGCGCCAGGAGGTGAACATAAACAGCAGGAAGAGCCCCAGGCCTATGAATCCGTGTTCGCCCAGCACCTGGAAATAAATACTGTGCGCCGCATGCTGGTTATAGGGATCCGGTGCGTATACAGCAAACATCCTGTTGGTGAAGCAGTCGTATCCGCCTCCCATCATATTTTTCTCCGCAACATTGATCGCAAAACCCCACGCATTGATGCGGCCAAGAGCAGAAGAGTCCTGCTTGTAATCGTCTATCGTATTCATGCGGTCAAACCACTTGTCCGGCATGACGGTATAAATCAGTGGAACAATCAATAGTAGGATCAGGCCTGTGCGAATTTTTTGCCTGCTCTTCAGCCACAGGAAAACCAGCATGCAGCCGCCGCCGAGCAAGGCGCCGCGAGAATAGGAGCCGACCGCAGAAACGATGCAAATCACGGCCAGGGCGATCAGGCCGTAACGCATGATCTTGTATTTGACGGTCAGTTGCGCGTACCAGATTATGGGGAGCGCCGTGACCAACGCCAGCGCCAATGCATTGTTGTCTGCGATGTAGCTGCCCTCAGGCCCGTACACATTATTGCTGCCGCCGTTGGTCAGTGTAAAAATTCCGCCTTTGAGTCCCCAAAATCCCAGTGATAAGCCGATGATCCAGGCCAGCGTCTGGATTTCTTGCTTTGTATTGACCGTGAGCAAAATAACCGACAGCAGGAACATGGTTTTCATGACCCGGTTCCATTCCTTCCATGCGCGATCGGGCTCCAGCGCGGTAAACGTTGTCAAGGTCATCCATATGACAAAAATCATCAGGACGACCGTTACCGCGGTAATTGGAAAACGCTTGGTTTGTTTGGACGCCAGCAGGCTGATCAGCGTCACCACGACGATCAGCGCGGCAAACGGGAAATCAAATGCCGCTCCATAGGCAAGCCGGTGCGGATTCATCAGGCTGACCCAGGTAAACATCAGCACGCCTATGAATGGGCGTTTGAAAACAAAAGGCAGTAGCCCAAAGATGACGCTGAAAAGCGCTATATCACGCATGCTGCTGCAGCCTCTCAAATAAATGGATCACCCGTTCCGCATTGGCTTTCCAGGTTAACTTCTTGTCGCTGATCGTGGCGGAGGCATTTTTGCCGACGTGCCGGCGCAGCGCGGCGTCGTTGCACAGCCGGTCTATCGCCTTCGGCAAGCCATCGGCCTGAGCCGGATCGAACAGTACGGCATTGTGTTCATCGCTGAGCAGTTCACGGATATTCGGTTGGGCCGGGGCCACAATCGCTTTCCCCAGGGCCAGGTATTCGAATAGCTTCAGCGGCGACGCATACGAGACCACCGCGGGCTGCAGCGCAATATCGAAGGCGGCGACATATTGCGGGATTTTTTCACGTCCGACGATGCCGGTGAAGCTGACGCGATTGGCAACATTGAGTGCTTTGGCCTGTTGCTCCAGCGACTGGCGCGCGGGGCCGTCCCCGACCACCATCAGATGGCGGCCGGAATCGATAGGGTCCTTGGCGATCATGTCGATGACCTTGTCCAGCCCGTGCCAGTCGCGTACAAAGCCGGTGAATCCCAGCACCAACTTGTCGGTCAGACCCAGCGATGACTTGACCGCGGTATTGTCTGCGACGTTTTCAAATTCGCGGGTGTTGATGCCGTTGTGGATCACCATCATCCTGTCTGCCGGCACGCCGTAGGATTGGACGATCTCGGCCATTACCTGCGTTACCGGCAGTACAAAATCGGCCGCCTTCCAGGTGTAGGCTTGCGACCAGCGCGCCAGGCGCTTCAGCGACAAGCCGTCATAGCGTGAGCGCTCTTCAAAAATCGGCGAATTGATCTCCAGCAGCATCGGCAGGCGATACCTGTGCTTGAGCCAGATGCCGGCAGGCAGGAACAGGTTGTAGCGCTCGTACAGGCAATCGGGGCGGTGCAGTTTGACGGCTTTGACCAGGTCCTTGTAGGCAATAAGGCTGTATGCACACTCCATCAACTCGTAACAAAACTTGGGGACATAGCGTTTCAGCCAGGGCACGAACTTGCCGCCCGAGCCGAACGAGGTTTGCTCTGCGCCGGCCGGCGCCACGACGATGACTTCATGCCCGAGTTCGCGCAAGGCGGCGATCATTTCGTCGATGTGGACCGACTGGCCGTCTTTGGAACGGGTGCGGTGGTGGTAGAGTATCTTCACTTGGCGTCCACCCTTCGGCCGCCGCTTAAAATATTCTGGAACAATTGCAGTTGACCCTGCGTCGTGTCGTCCCAGCTGAATTTTTCTGCATAACGCCGGGTGGCTGCGTGCTCGGGATAGGTGGCGCGCAAGGCGTGCACGGCTTCCGCCAGTGCCTTCGGGGTGCGCTGCGACATCAATACCCCGGCGTCCGGCGAGGCGACCACCTCCGGCGTGCCCCAGACATTGCTGGCGACCACCGGCGTGCCGCAGGCCATGGATTCCAGCAAGACATTGGCCCAGCCCTCGCGGCTGGATGCCAGCACCAGCGCGTCTGCCGCGTTGTAATAGGTCTTCAGTTCGGTTTGGGGAACCGAGCCGAGGAAGGTGACGCGCTCGGCCACGCCGAGTTGTTGCGCCAGGTCCTCCAGCTTTTTCCGGTCCGGGCCGGTGCCGGCAATCAGCAGCCGCACATCCGGCAATGAAGGCAAGGCCTGGATCACCAGGTCATGCCCTTTACGCGGATCCAGCAGCCCTACCGAAAGCAGGGTGAAATGCTCCAGGCCCAGGGCTTGCCGGGCCGTTGCCCGGTCCATGGGCTGGAAGCGTTGCAGGTCTACGCCGTTACGCAGCGCGGTAATGCTGTCCGAGGCCACACCCAGGCTGACCATCTCGTCCTTCAAGGCATTGCAGACGGTGATGATGCCTTTGGCGTTCTGCGCTGCCCATAGGATCATTTTGCGCGGCAGGCGGTACTGTGGAATCAGGTTGATGTCGGTGCCGCGCGCCGTGATCACCACAGGCTTATTGAAGTACTTGCCCAGCATGACCGCTGCGACGCCGTCGGGATAGAAATAATGGGCATCCAGCACATCAAAATCGAAACCTTCGTCGATGATGCGGCCTATGGTCTTCTTGACCGATTTCGCCATCAGGAATGGCGCTAGCTGCATGCCTATCTTGGGCAGCAGCGGATAGCGCGGATGCAGCACGCGGATGCCATGCCTTTGCTCTTCTGCCGGCACCCTGGCAAAGCCTGCATAGTGCCCGAAACGCTCGTTTTTCGACGGGAACCAAGGCACCGGCGCAACCACGCGCGATTCCACTTTGCCGCTTGCAATCAGGTAGCGCAACCTGGTCTCTACAAAGATGCCATGATTAGCTTGTTCTGCATTAGGGAACAGGGTACTGAATGTAAGTAACTTCATCTTTTCATAACATGGATAGGCGGAGCTGGAGATCAAGCTGCATAAAAGTGCCATTTTGCTTAGAACTCTGGATACTAACAGAGCTGTTACGTTTTGGAATCAACTTCTATGTCCTTGTTATTTAATATTTTTTTGGGATATTTACCGATAGCAAAATGGAAAGTATAATTTGTGCGGGTCTATTCTGAATATCTGGCATTTATTTGATTTCCGGCCGGCAATTTTGTAGCGAAAAAGCCGGCACTCCCAGAGTATTCAGCGTGCCGTCGCTGCTCGATGGCGTATTCGTGAATTATGCCCTGCATGGGGCCGGTTCCGGCCGATTTTCCCGGCTTGCCGCGAAGTTTCCACATTTGTTGACAAATTGCGCCCGCCTGTCCAGCGTACCTGGCTCGGCTTAGCCTGAGGCGATAGGCGAGGGCTGGGATGCCATGCATAATGCAAGCTGGCGCGTCGCTTTGCCCAATACGCGCGTGGGCCAAGAGTGCAGGCCGCGGCAGAGTGTCGAGCCTGACGCTCGCGTTTTACCGTTTTCGGATGTAAATAGTATTTTTGATCCCGGGCTGCTCTTCGCTGCGGGACGTCCCATGAAGGTGTCGGTCGATTTGATAAGGGCTTAAGCCAATGACGTCTGGTAACAACAAAATTCTGGTAACCGGAGCCGCAGGATTTATCGGCAGCTTCGTTGCCGCGCGGCTGGCCAGCATGGGGCACGAAGTGGTCGGTTGCGACAACTTTAACGATTACTACACGCCCAAGCTAAAGACCGATCGCGTCAATGCCATCCTGACGCCTGCCGGTGTCGAGTGCCTGACGGTAGAGCTGGCCGATACGGTGCAGGTCAATGCCCTGTTTGACAAGGTGCAGCCGACCCTGGTCGTGCATCTGGCGGCGCAAGCGGGAGTCCGTTATTCGCTGACCAATCCCGCTGCTTACATCCAGGCCAATCTGGTCGCCTTCGGCAATATGCTGGAGGCCAGTCAGCGTCACAAGGTGCAGCATTTGTTGTATGCGAGCAGCAGCAGCGTCTATGGCGCCAACGCCAAAATTCCGTTCAGCGAGGATGACCACACGGATGAGCCG
>Ga0210384_10001985_pt1 | contig 26021 bp, 22 predicted proteins | sample IncBWH2MmetaG_FD_160574 | JGI IMG/M metagenome (GOLD analysis project Ga0210384, IMG submission 160574) | Forest soil microbial communities from Barre Woods Harvard Forest LTER site, Petersham, Massachusetts, United States - Inc-BW-H-2-M | ecosystem: Environmental > Terrestrial > Soil >...
TCACCTGGCAGAAGAAGGAAGATGTCGAGATCGGCGTGAAGTTCGATGTGCACGATGAACGGCGGATGAAGATCAAAGAATGGCTTGACGCATATTTGGGCGCTGGCGGCTGAGTGAAGCGTTCAATCCCTGTCGCGCTGCCAAGAATTGTTCCCTGTTTCCTTCCCTCAACGTATCCTGAATTGGCCGGCGTGATAGTTTCTCCATTCCCCCAAAGCTCCTGAGCAGTTCCTGCCAGTTACAATTGAGTCGGTGGATTCGGCTCCTTCTAACGTTAGTGCGGAGATTTTAGAGCGGCGATTGCGGTTTACGCTGCGGCAGCGGATTGTGCTCGCGCTGGTTTCGGCGGTGGGATACGTCGTGATCCGCGCGCTTGGCGCCACGCTGCGTTTTGCGTGGTCGGAAGAAGAAGGCGCCACGCCGGAGCGCATCGCGCGTCCCGCCATTTACTCCTTTTGGCATCAATGCATCTTCCCAGCGGCCGCACTGTTCCGCGAACAGCGCATTGGCGTCATGACCAGCCTGAGTTTCGATGGTGAGTTTATCGCACGCATTATCGAGAAGCTGGGATTCCGCGCGGTGCGTGGTTCCAGCAGCCGTGGTGCCGTGGGTGCAATGCGCGGCATGAGCCGGGAAATCGAGCGCAGGGAAGCGGTAGCGTTTACCATTGATGGCCCGCGAGGGCCGCGCTACATCGCCAAGCCCGGGCCAGTTTTCTTGGCGCAGGCGACGGGCGCTCCGATGGCGGCGTTTCATATCGCGTTGGACAAACCGTGGGTGCTGAAGTCCTGGGATGCGACGCTGATTCCGAAACCATTTTCTCGGGCGCTGCTCCGGGTGAGCCGGGCGATGCGTGTTCCGGCTGACTCGGACGACGCAGTGCTGGAAACGCATCATGCTGAACTGCAGAGAGCACTGGAGCGCGTGCAGGAGTTTGCCGAGGCCCACGTGAGCGAGGTGGGTACGGCGGAGTTTCCGGTGATAGTGCGGGGGAAGCTACTTCGCGAATTCTCCCGGCCCGAGACTCACAAGTTGTAATTCACAGGCGCGAAGATTTAGTCTCTACGGAGTCGTTCTGATCTTTCTCAAGAGTTATTCGGTTCGCGTGTCCTTGTTGGACGATTTGGTCGTCTGACCTTTTTCGTCGGACAAGGATTGGAAGCGGGTGAGAATCCCGCGCTGCCGCGCAACTGTGAGCGAGGACAAAGCAACGGGTCACTGGGTGCAAACCTGGGAAGGCCGGTTGCGGAAGCCGGGCTAAATTAGCCCTTACTCGCCGAGCCAGGAGACCGCGCGCACCGTCCATAGAAACCCTTTTCGCATGGAGGAGGAAATATGCGTTCATTTTTGGTATTGGTGTCAGTTTGTCTCTTGTCGTCGTCGGTTCTGGCGGGCGATCTTCCTAGTAACAATCACTCAAACGATCTTCGCGTAAAAATTCTGGATCCGCAGTCAGCCGTGGTTCCGGGTGCGCAGGTTGTGCTGCTGCGCCAAGGCAGTGACGCACCCGTTTCCGTGCAGACAAGCTCCGGAAGCGGGCAGGCCACTTTCCGGGGTCTGGCAGACGGAAAGTATGTGGTCAAGATTTTGGCGGCGGGGTTCGGTGTTCAGGATGAGAATGTAGAACTTCCTAAGACGGAACGACTTGACGTGCGTCTGGCGCTGGTATCACCCGTGCAAACCGTAACGGTAACTGCGGCCGGTGTTCCGGTGCCCGCGGAAGATTCCGGAGCGCAGGTCTCGGCCTTGAATGCGAGCCAGCTTGACGGCATGCAGTCGATTGCCGCAGCGGATGCGCTGCGGTTCTTGCCGGGAGCGGTGGTGAGCACGGCCGGTAGGCGAGGAGGATTAACCTCGCTGTTCGTGCGCGGCGGCAACTCAAACTACAACAAGGTGATCGTGGACGGCGTCCCGGTGAACGATCCAGGCGGCGTCTTCGATTTCGGCGTGACGCCGCTGAGCGGTGTCGACCGCGTTGAACTGGCGCGCGGCGCGCAGAGCACTCTGTACGGCTCCGAGGCAATGACGAGCGTGGTCCAGGTCTTCACGCGCGAAGGCACCACAAGAATTCCGGAGCTCCGCTTCGGCGCGGATGGCGGGACGTTCGGCACGGCCCGTGGATATGCTTCACTAGCCGGCGCTCGCGGCCCTTTCGACTACGACGTGTTTGGCACGCAGACGAATAGCAACGGCCAAGGCATCAACGACGTGTATTCGAGTTCCTCCGAGGGCGCGAATGTTGGCGCCGCGCTCAGTGATCGGGTGCAACTCCGATTGCGCACCCGCCACGCGAACAGTTTTTCGGGTGTTCCGGGACAGTCGTTCCTGCAAGCGTCGCCGCCAATCCCGCCCGACAGTGATCAGCGAGCTCGCACCAATGTTTTCCTGGCCAGCGTGGATCTGAGCATCGGCGGTTTCTCCCGCTGGCACCACGATCTGCACGGGTACGAGTACCAACTGCAGAGGAGGAATGTGGATAGTGTTCCTGATCGGGGATGCGATCCGTCAACGTTCAATTTCTTTGATTGCCCGTTTCAAAATCTCTCGAACATCAATCGGGCGGGCTTTCAGTATCAGGGAGAGTATTGGGCGAGAACTTGGGCCCGTACCACCTTCGGCTATGAATTTGAGGACGAGAACGGGTTTATCGGCGACCCATCCTCCACGCCTGTCCCACACGGGCGGCGACTCAATCACGCCGTCTATGTGCAGGAAATCTTGACGTTGGGCCGTTTGGGGTTGGTGGGTGGGGCGCGGTACGTTCATAGCGAGACGTTCGGGAACAATGTAGCTCCGCCTGTGGATTCGAGATACGACAAAGTGGTTCCACGCGTGGCTGCCAGCTACGTGTTGCGGCGCGGTGGAGAGGTGCTTTCCGGAACACGCCTCCGTTTCGCGTATGCCACTGCCATCCAGGCGCCGGCGCTGGACGATTTTTTCAATACGTCTTTTGCAAATGGCAACTCACACCTGAAAGCGGAAGAGAACCGGTCGCTGGAAGCGGGGTTTCAGCAAGGGTTCGCTAATGGAAAATACTCACTCTCGGGCAATTTTTTTGAGAACGATTTTCGGCGTCAGATTCAAGAGTGCTGTTTCGATCCCGTCACTGGGGTGGGGACGTTCGAGAATCTCAATCGCTCCGTGGCCAGGGGCGCGGAGTTCGAGGCGCATGCACGCTTGAACCAGAGACTTTCGATCAATGCCGCTTACACCAATCTCTCGACAAAAATCCTGGAGTCTCCGCAGTCGTTCGGAGATCCTTTCTTGCCGGGCCAGCCATTGCTGCGGCGTCCTAAGAATTCAGGCAGTCTCTTGCTCAACTACTCTGGATCGAAATGGGGCGGGAATATGGGTGGAAGTTTTGTGGGGCGCAGGCCTGACCGCGATTTCCAGTTTCCAGTCAGTTTGGGCATCAATCACGCCCCAGGCTATGCTCGCGTCGATGCCGGCGGGTGGTACCAGATTCATTCCCGCGTGACGGCCTACGTCAATGTGGAGAACGCGCTGAATCGTCATTACCAGGAAGTGGTCGGGTACCCAGCCCTGCGGGCAAACTTTCGCGCGGGCTTGCGCTTCCGACTGGGCGGTGAGTAGGGCAAGCATGCGCCCTGTGGGATACTGACTGCATGAGCACGAGCGACAGCCCGGCGCCTACCAGTGCTGGGCTGAATAGCAATCTGAAAAACGATCCGAAATCCGTCAAGGTTGATATCACCGGCGGAACCGGCCTCGAAATCGCCTGGAAGGACGGCCATCTCTCCCGTTACTCGTTCGTCTTCCTGCGCGATGCCTGCCCGTGCGCGCTGTGCGATGACGAACGCGACAAAGCCAGCCGCAAGCCCGGAGAGCCGCCTGCGCTGGCTCCGGGCGCGCTGCCCATGTTCAAGGAAAAAGCCCGCCCCTCGCACGCCGAGCCTGTGGGCCGTTACGCAATTCGTTTCGCCTGGAATGACGGCCACGACCTCGGCATCTACTCGTGGCCGTTTTTGCGTGAGCACTGCCCGTGTGAAGATTGCAGCGCGGTGCGAAAAAAATAACTCAAACGGAAAACATAACTCGATGGAGTCTCAACCATGAATCCCGTTCTCGTAGTCCACGGCGGCGCGTGGGCCATGCCCGACGACATGGTGGACGCGCACAAGCACGGCGTGCGCAATGCGCTGAACGCAGGCTGGAGCGTGTTGCAACGCGGCGGCACGGCGCTCGATGCGGTAGAAGAAGCCATCGTCATCCTCGAAGATGACGAAACCTTCGACGCTGGCCGCGGCAGCTTTCTCAACCGTGAAGGCAAGGTTCAAATGGACGCGCTGCTCATGGAAGGCGCCACACTGCGCGCCGGCGGCGTGGGATGCGTCGAGCGCGTGAAGAATCCCGTTCGCGCCGCGCGCAAGATTCTCAGCGAAAGCCCGCACGTCTACTTCGTCGGCGAGGGTGCGGAACGTTTTGCTCAGGAACACGGAGTTCCGCTCTGCCCGAACGAAGACCTCATCATCCCGCGCGAAGTCACGCGCCTGCGCGAGTATCAGGCGCAGTCTCTAGAACAAAAGCAAGACCTGTTCGCTCCCGCCATCTCGCACGATACCGTCGGAGCCGTCGCCGTTGATAGCAGCGGCAACATTGCCGCGGGCACTTCCACCGGCGGCACGCTCAACAAAGCTCCCGGCAGGCTGGGAGATTCCTCGCTCATCGGTTGCGGTTGCTACGCAGACAACGATACCGCCGCGGTTTCCACTACCGGCTGGGGTGAGCCGATCATGAAGCTGGTACTGGCCAAGTGGACCGCCGACCGCGTCGGTTCCGGCCATGCTCCCGAGCAGGCGGCAGCCGAAGCGATCCAGCACCTGAAAAACCGCGTCAACGGGCATGGCGGTATCATTGTCCTGAACCGCAAAGGCGAATTTGGAATTTTTCATAACACGCCAAGAATGGCTTGGGGCGTGCGTTCCAGCGTTCTGGATGTGGTGGCGACCGAAAAACGCCATGAAAAACACTAGACACCCGCAGCTCGTTGAAAATCTCTTCCGGGGCTAACCACTTTAACTCCCAAATAACATAAGTGTTGCTCTGCGAGGGCTTTGTGATGTACAACCCGTGCGGATACATCCGTTGCGCTGGAAACGGGTTTACAGCATCGCAAGCGGCAATCGCGACCTGGCCCCACCGCGATTTTGATAGCCTGCTTCGATGTGGCAGTTTCGATCGGAATCAGGATTGAGCCATGACGCTCGATCCCAGGAGAACGGCAATGACACGATTGCTGAAGTGCTTGGGAGTGACAAGTCTTCTTTTGGCGGCAGCGGGAATTTTATCCGCGCAAAACGCGGCCACCAGCGAACTGCACGTAACCGTCAGGGACCCCAAAGGAGCGCTGGTCACCAACGCAACCGTTGCGGTTCGCAATGAGGGCAAAGCCTTCCAGCGTTCCACATCAGCAAATTCCGATGGCGAGTACCGCGTGCTGGCGCTACCTCCGGGCACATACTCCGTGACCGTCGAGGCACCCGGTTTTGCTAGTGCCGAGGTCAAGGATGTCACCGTCACCGTCGGCCAGTCCGCCGAACTGCCAGTCGCCCTCGCGGTTAGCGGGGAGAAAACGTCGATTACCGTAACCGCCGAGGCGGCCCTCGTCGAAACCACGCGCACCTCTACCACCGAGACGATTGACCAGCGCCGCATCGACAATCTCCCCATCAATGGGCGCAACTACATCGATTTCACCAAAACGAATTCGCAGGTCGTCCGCGACAATGCGCCCTCCATCGGCGCCGCGCCCACCTCGGGATTGAACTTCGGCGGCCAGCGCGCCCGCGCTAACCTGGTGAACGTGGACGGAGCCGACGCGGTCGATAACTCGACGAATGGCGTTCGCTCCACGGTGTCACAGGAGGCGGTGCAGGAATTCCAAATCATCACCAACGGCTACGCGGCAGAGTACGGCCGCGCCTCCGGCGGCGTGGTGAACATCGTTACTCGATCTGGAACGAACGACATGCACGGGTCGGTCTTCGGATTTCTCCGCAACCGTAAGTTCCAAGCCGTGAACCCGTTCAGCACCGTGAAGGACCCAGCGTATACGCGCGTGCAGGCGGGATTGGCGCTGGGCGGACCGATCAAGAAAGACAAGACCTACTATTACTTTGCGTATGAAGTGACGAGAAGGCACGAGACGGGGTTCTCGTCGATTGGGGCGGATAATTACGGATTGACGTCGTTTGATGCGTCGCCATATTTTGCCGCGCCAGCGGGGACTTTCAATGTGCAGGTGACGCCAGATCAAGCACAGTTTTTAGCCAACCCTCCATCGGGGGTGCCGCTATCCGCGTTGCAGCAGTACATTTTTCTGGCCGGAGGCTCTTCTGGAATTGCAGTGAATGGAAGTTACCCCGCCGCATTTGCCTTGATCACGCCGCCGGTTCCGAACCAGCTCCAGCAGTTTCCGACATCCTGTAATCCCGGCAACACTACTTGTAATGGCCTCCCCGCCAGTTTCCTCTCCCTGGCATCGCAAGCAGGGAATTTCCCCGTGTTTGAGGGAACAAGTCTCTACTCTCTTCGCCTGGATCACAAGCTCAACGCGACGAACCAGTTGACGCTTCGCGGTAATGTAAGTCCCAGCACCGTGACCGGGATTGAGGTGAATGGGCAGAATCAGACGTTTGGACAGAACTCCTATTCTCGTACCACGGCTCAGAGCTATCGCGACGCCGCGGGCGTGGTGCAGGATACGTGGGTTCTGGGAAACAACAAAGTCAATGAGGCGCGCTTTCAGTACGCGCGGCGCGGATTGAATTTTAATTTTTCTAAAGGACAGGGAGGCAGCAATTTAGCGTCGAATATTACAGGATTCGCCTTCATTGGGCGGGAGCCGTTTAGCTTTATCCGGCGCACCGAGGAACGCTATCAATTCACCGACAACTTTTCCTGGAGCATCGGCCGCCACGACACCAAGTTTGGCGGGGACTTCAACTATATCCCTCTCTCGGCGATATTCACGGTGAACTACGGTGGCGTCATTAACTTCGGCGGACTCGACGCGTCGGCGTTGCAGTTCCCTGCTGGGGTATTCCCCTCTTTCTCGCCGGTACAGGCCTACGGCCTGGGCATTCCCTCGACCTTCGTTCAGGGCATTGGCAATCCACACGATGCCTTCAGCAACAAGGCGCTGGGATTTTTCTGGCAGGACTCCTGGAAACTCCGCCACAACCTGACCCTGAACTATGGCTTGCGCTACGATGTAGAATTCAGTCCCAAGTTCGCCCCGCCAGCGGGGCTTGCCGGAGCCGCCTACAATGCGCTCGGCATACAAAAGGGCATACAAAACGACACCAACAATTTTGCTCCCCGCATTGGTCTGGCATGGGACCCCAAGGGCGATGGCAAGACCGTAGTTCGCGGTTCCTACGGTATCTTCTACGACCACCCGCTGCTGGGTCTCTACTTCCTGGGGGATGCTTCCGACGGATCAAAGACCGGCCAACTGCTGTTTTTCGGCGGCAGCCCATGCGATGGCTTAGCGCCCGGAAGTCCGTTCAACCTAAACGCGACAAATATCTTTCAGGGTACGCTAGGACTCGCGAGCTGTTTTCCCGCAGCCGGACCCGCCCTCGGATACCTGCCGCAGGAACAGAGGTTTAACGCCTTCGATGCCAACTCTCTGTTCATCAATCAGGGCTATCTCGCCGCAGGGCTTCCCCTCATTTCGCAGCCCTTTGGGTTCCCGCAGTCAAAGAACTTTGTATTCGGATACGCCAACCAGGCGAATCTCACGGTGGAACGCGATCTCGGCAAGGGATTCGGGATCAGCGTTGCCTATAACTTCACCGGCGGTCGTCACCTAAATCGGCCGATAAATGCGAATCCCGTGCGCGGCGACCTGCTCGTGAACAATTGGCGGGCAGCCCTGGCCGCTGGAGCCATCACTCCGACCACCGATCCGCGGGCCGTGAATGTTTGCGGGGCCACAGCAGCTGGCCCCTTTATTCCGGCAGCCGCCGTGAGTTTCTTCCGTCCCGGCGGAATAAATCCATCTTTCATCCCTGTCTTGCCGCCTCCCTGCCTGGGATTGATCAATCAGGTGCTGAAAGCTGAGGGTCTCGGCTTCGGTCCGAATAGAAGTGCCTGCGATCCGGTAGCTGGAAACTGCGTTCCGATTCCTTTCGGCGATATGGCGGCCAACTACTCCAATGGCAGCTCCATTTATCACGGCCTTTCCGTGAACTTGCGCAAACGCTTCACGACCCACTATCAATTCCTGGCATCGTACACGTGGTCGCACGCCATCGACGACTCCACCGACTTGCAATCACCGCTCTCGCCGCAGGATAGCTTCAAACCAAGTGTGGAGCGCGCGACGTCCACCTTCGATCAGCGCAACCGCTTCGTCTTCAGCGGCGTCTATGACTCGGGCCATGTTGGCGGTGGTGGTTTGCACAGCAAGCTACTCAGCGACTGGACGTTTGCACCCATCGTCGATGTCGCCTCGGGCCGGCCGTTCAACATCATCACCTCGCAGGATACGACGTTCCAATTTGCCCCCAGCGAGGCGAGACCCAACGTCGTGCCCGCAGGTACGCCGGATACAAGCTGCGGAGGCAAAGCCGTCGCCTCCAAGTATTCGCCGAGCGGTTTCCTGCAGGTCCCCTGTTTCATTGACGGAAGTCTGGCTGGGAATCTCGGCCGCAATAAAGGCATCCGCCCCTGGACGCTCTTCAACGATCTCCGCGTCGCCCGCCGCATCCCCCTGGGCGAGCGTTTCAACCTCGAAGCCATCATGGACCTGTTCAACGTCGCCAACCGCTTCAACGTCGCCGACGTGAACCCGCTCTATACAAATGCCGGACAAGCCACAGCCGCCTCCGAACCAAGGCAGTTCCAGTTTGCCCTGCGCCTGAAGTGGTAGGTGAGTAAGTTCGAAAGGGTTCGATGGAGGCACGGCCGTCCTCGCCCGTGCGAGTTCCGGGAAACTGTTTACAATCATGCTTCGAAGCAGCTTACAAGCGCACTGGCGAGGACGCCCGTGCCTCCATCGTTTTCCCTGCTAAAATCACCTCTACCCGCCGTCCACTCTTAACGATCTCCGGAGATTCTTCCCGTGTCCCAACCCTCCAGCCAGCGCACCCGTCTGATCCGTGAAAGTGATCGCGCCGTCTACGACCGCGAGGCGGTCTACAAGATTCTTGACTCCGGCTTCCTTTGCCACGTCGGCTTTGTCCAGGACGGCCAGCCCTTTGTCATCCCCACGGGCTACGGCCGCAACGGAGATGTGCTCTACATCCATGGCTCCGCCGCCAGCCGCATGCTCCGGGAAGCGAACAAGGGCTTCCCCGTCTGTGTCACAGTCACTCTGCTCGACGGCCTGGTCCTGGCGCGTTCAATCTTCAACCACTCGATGAATTACCGCTCCGTCGTGATTCTCGGCCAAGCCACGATGGTCGCCGATCCCGCCGAGAAGCTCGAAGCGCTCCGCCTGCTCTCCGAGCACATTATCCCCGGCCGCTGGAAGGACTCCCGCTTCCCTAACGAGCGCGAGCTCAAGGCGACGACCGTCCTGCGTCTTCCCATCGAAGAGTTTTCCGCCAAAGTCCGCCAGGGCCCGGTAGTCGACGACGCCGAAGACGTGTCCTACCCCACGTGGGCGGGCGTGCTGCCGCTGCCCGTTGTGCCGGGCAAAGCCATTCCAGATGAGAGACTGGACCCGCAGCTCGAAGTCCCGGACTACGTGAAGAATTATTCCCGACAATAACTACGCGGTTTGTGTGGCGCGGGCGCCTCGCCCGCGAGTTCTTGATAATCCCCTTCGCCTGGCATCGCACCTGGAGGCCTGGTGCGAGCACATCCACCGCCCAAAGACCCAGCTTGACAATGAGTATCTAGAGATATATACGTTTACGGGTTCAAGTACGCTGGCTCTCAAGTTCTACCTACGAGTGAGCCATGTTGGGTGACCCCCGATCCCTACTAGTACTTGAGCGTTTCGACCTGAAGTTCCGTGGGATTTCCGGAACTTTCACAGTCAACTGCACGCACCTGCCGGCTCCACAGGGGTGCCGCAAACTTCGAGCCCTGCAAACAATAGCTACAAAACTACTTAAATTCGGGAGAACTTCATGACCAAGAGACTGAACGACGCCATGCCTAGAACAACAATTCCGGCCCAAAGACTCCAACCGGACAAGTCGATCCTTTCATGGGTTTGCCTTCTGGCTTTGACCTTTGTGCCAGGACTGTCCTTTGCCCAGCAGTCCGTCACCACAGTACAAAAATTCGCAGTCGGCACCTGCGAGCCGGGTTTGAACAGTTTCACCACCATCTCCAAAGCAGTTGCCGCCGTTCCCTCGGGCGCGACCGTATTGGTGTGCCCAGGAAACTATCCTGAGCAAGTTGTGATCGCGCAACCCCTGACGTTGCAAGGCGTACAGATCGGCGGCTCGGATGCGGCCGTGATCACATCCCCAGGAGGGGGTGTCGTACAAAACGAGACCAGTGGGTATGGTCAGAGCGTGGCGGCGCAAATCGCAGTTGAAAACACGGGTCCCGTCAACATCAGCAATATTGCCGTCGACGGAACCAACAATGGAGGAGCAGCATGCACTTTTGTTGTCTATGGCGTCTACTACCAGAATTCTTCGGGCACGATCAACCACATCGTTGCCCGCAACCAACAGACCGGCTCATCATGCGGGTTTGGAATCGTTCTAGAAAATGATAGTTCCTCCGCTTCTCCGACGATCACGGTTGCGAACAACAGCGTTCACGGTTTCGACTTTGATGGGATTCTCGCCGCTACCGGACCCAGCGCGTCTGCTCCGGTCGCGAACATCCAGTCCAACTCAGTTATCGGCGGCGCGAATGGAGTGATTACGTTCGGGTCGGGGACCGTTTCCGGAAATGTGGTCGACAACGCAGCGGGGGTAGCGATCGGAGTCGGGATCGGTACTAGTGGTACTGTCTTGAAGTCGAACCGGGTCTCCAATGCAGGCCAATTCGCTATCGAGGTGTTCGACAACACTCAAGTTGAGTCCAATTCGATCTTCAATAGCGGGAATGGGATCTTGGTTAACGGCAGCAACAATCTGATCAAAACGAATTCGATCACGAACAGTGGGGCTGGGGCTGCAGGTGCAATCGACCTATCCTGCGGCGCTTCCTTGAATACCGTTACCGGCAATGTGATCAATGAAGCCAGCACTGGAATCGCAAACAGCGGTAACACCACCAACACAATTGCGCCCAACTCGTATTTCGATGTCCAGGTAGTCGTCGGGCCGTGCCACTAACCGCTTACGGGGTAGGCTTTGCGCAGGTGAGTGTGTGAAGCCACCCCTTTCCTCCTGAAGTCGTTATGCCACTCGGGCGCGGATAGCGTGCAGGTGCGCCTCGCGAACCGCCAGTCGTCCGCCCCTGCCCTATATCCAACCAGTAACCCTTAGAAAAGTCAGCAACATAGCACTCTCGTACGTTGTACCGATGTTGATTGACCTGCTCCGGGCCGAATAGTAGCATTTCACAGGAATCCCACAGCCCTCTAGGAGCGTTAACGGATTGATAAATAGTTCCATGAGCTGGCTTCGGGTCTTCGCGTTCGCCACTGTGCTGGCGCCGCTGTCGTTAGCCCAAACCCCTGCATCGGGAACTCTTCCTGGCAATATCCCCGCCGTGCAGACCGATCCCATCGCCGTGCTTATCGCGCAAGCGGATCAGGAATTCAAAGCAGGCCAGGACAATTACCAGGCGGGCCATCTGGCCGCAGCACGGCAGAATTTTGATCGCGCCTTCAATCTCCTCCTCGAGAGCCCGTTCGACATGCACTCCGACGACCGCTTGCAGCGCGAGTTCGACCGCATTGTCGACGGTGCTTCCACCCTGGAATTAAAGGCTCTCGAACAAGGCGATGGCTTTACCGAGCAGAAATCCGAGCCTGCGCCCATCGACGAGGCCAACGAAGTCACTTTTCCAGCCGATCCCAATGTCAAAGCGCAGGCCGAAGCCCAAATTAAGTCCACGCAATCCGACCTGCCTCTGATGCTGACCGATCCCGTCGTCTCTTACCTGAACTACTTCTCGAAAAATGGCAAAGGCACGCTCGAGCGAGGCCTGATCCGCGCTGGCCGCTATGAACCCATGATTCGACGCGTGCTCAAGGAAGAGGGCGTCCCGCAGGATTTGATCTACCTTGCTCAGGCGGAATCCGGCTTCCACGAGCAGGCGCTCTCCCGCGCTGGAGCACGCGGTATGTGGCAGTTCATCAGCAGCCGCGCTTCGGGCTACGGTCTGGAGCGCAACTGGTGGCTGGACGAACGCCTCGATCCCGAAAAGTCCACCCGCGCCGCTGCCCGCCACTTGCATGATCTCTACAACCAGTTTGGCGACTGGTACCTGGCGATGGCAGCCTACAACTCCGGCCCAGGCAACGTACAGCAAGCCGTCCGTCGCACCGGATACGCCGATTTCTGGGAGCTTTACCGCCGCGACGTCCTTCCGCGCGAAACCAAGAACTACGTCCCCATCATCGTCGCCGTGACGATTCTGGCCAAGAACCGCGCCCACTACGGCTTGGACGACATCGTCCCAGATCCTCCCCAAGCCTTCGACACGGTGAAGATCAACTATCCAGTGGATTTGCGACTAGTGGCGGAGTGCGTGGACGTTCCTGTGAGCGTGCTCCAAGATCTGAACCCCAGCCTCCTCCGCACTACCACGCCCAAGGACGCTGAGTTCGATCTCCACTTGCCATTAGGGTCGAAAGACAACTACGAAACGGCAATTGCGGCCATCCCCGAAGACATGCGCGTCTGGTGGCGCTACCACCGTGTAGCTCCCGGAGAAACGCTGGCCAGTCTGGCGCGCACCTACCGCACACCGGTCGCCTCCATTGCCGAAGCCAACGGTCTTCCGAGCGAAGTTCTTCCAGGTGACCGTCTATCCGGAGATCGTCTGCCCGGAGACGCCGTGGCTGGAGGCGGGATTCAGCCCGATGCCAAGCTCATCATCCCCATTGCGGAGGGGAAAATGATCGCTGGAGAAACGGGCGACCTCTACTCCAAACATGCCTTCCGCTACCATGTCCGCCGCGGCGATACTGTTGTTTCCGTGGCCCAGAACTTCGGCGTCCCCCCGGAGAAAGTACGCTCCTGGAACCACATCCGGGGCAACAGCCTGCATTCCGTCCGTACCGTCCGTATCTACCTGCCCCTCGTTGCCGGACGCGAAAAAGACGCAGCTTGGACAGGGGGAAAGACAGGAGGAAAGACTGGGCGCAAGATGAAGACTGCCTCCTCGCGCCACCACGCACGCCCGGCCACCCAGAAAAGCAAAGCCGCCCGGCAGGCCCGCCCTGGTGAAGCCGCTTCCAGCCTTGCCAGCGATGTCAGTGAGCCATCCCTTCCCTCGACCCGGTAGTTGCTTTTCGCTATTTCTTCCACCATTCTTTTCCTCTTGTTGAAATCACACCGGAATTGCTATACTCGCCGCCGTTGCTCCAGGAGACTTTTTCTTCTGCGGAATCATCGTTACCCGGTCCCGGCATAGGTTGACCGGGATCTTTCCCGATTGGGCGGGAGTGGCCCAGCGTTCTTAAGGAGAAGCCGCGATGTTTGACGATAGAAAATACTATATGCGCGATGACGAGATGGACGAGTTTGGCGACACCGGCGCTTACGGCGATCCGGTCGAAGAGGACTTCGAAGAAGAGGAAGAAGAGTCCGACGTTGCCATGACCGAGGACGAGGAAGAAGCGAAACCGCCCAAGCCCGTCATTGCAGCCAAGCCGGTACCCGCGAAGGACGGCCCGTTCCCCATGAAGGAAGCGGCAGTCGTCAAGCCCGCCGCGCCAAAGAAGGCCGCTCCTAAGAAAGCCGCGAAGAAAAAAGCAGCGAAAAAGAAGTCCTCGCCCAAGAAAAAAGCGGCGCCCAAAAAGAAGGCAGCCCAAAAAGCAAAGAAGAAGGCAGCGAAAAAGCCCGCCAAGAAAAAAGCCGCGTCGAAAAAACGCCCAGCCAAGAAAAAAGGCCGCAAGCGTTAGGATCTACGTGGAGACGGCAGCTTTCGGCCGTCCAGCGACAAGCCGGAATATCAAAAGCGCGGACAGGAAAATGTCCGCGCTTTTGCGATAACGAGGCAGGCGTCAACTCTGAGCTTGTTCCAAAACAACTATTTCCGTATCACGTCCAGGCATTTCCGGTAGAGGTCGAGCAGTTGCCCGGTGTACTCTTCCGGCTTGCTCGCTGCCCCGCCGCCCTGGAATCCAGCGCCGCTGACCGCAGCCGCTTTACCATAGCCCGCGGTCATGGCGACAAATTTCATCAGATCGAGCGCAATATCCTCGTTCCGCCGCCCGCCAGCTGCTGCTAAGTCTTTGCTAGTTGTTTCTTCCATGAATGTCTCCTTTGGCTGTCGGCTATCAGCTATCGGCTGTCGGCCAATCCACCCGCCCTGACGATGATAACAAACCAAAAAGCCTGAGGAGCTTTCGGGACACATACGGAATTGGAAAGCTTAAAGCCGACAGCCGATAGCCGACAGCCAATACCGGCGGCCCTCTGCTATCCTTACCTTCCATGCCTGACAATCCCAACCGCGCCCGCGATCACCTGGCCAACGAACGCACGTTTCTCGCTTGGGTTCGCACCGGCCTCGCCGTCGTCGTGTTCGGCTTCGCGCTTGGACGCTTTGGAGTGGCGTTGCAGCAGTTCTTCGCCATGCAGGGTGGCAAAGTTCCGCAATCCACTGGTATGTCCGTGTGGCTGGGCCTGGTTTCCATTGTCTCCGGCATGGTCATGGTCGTGGTTGGACTGGCGCGCTACCACATCACTCGCACCCAGCTCGATGAAGGAACCTTCGAGCCTGCAGGTTGGGTCATCGACCTCACAGCCATCCTCGCCACTCTTCTCAGCCTGGCTTTGGTTGGGTATTTGTTCCTAGTGAAGAACAGGTTGCACTAAGCTTTGGATGGAGGCGCGGGCCCATTCGTTTCGCTCAGGGCAGGCTAAGAGCTCGCCCGTGCAGTCTTTACGACATACCGTGGCGGAAAGCCCCCACCGCAGTCAGACCCACTGCTTGCGTTTCATGAACTTGTAGAGCTTTGCCGCGGGCACGAGAAGGAAAAGTGCGTACCAATACTTCTTGCGAATAAAGTTTGCGTTGAGCTTTCCAGCCCAGTCGTCGGCTACGTCTTCCTTCTCAGCGTATTCCGGACGAATCGTGTGATGAACGTGATGGCCGATTTCATGAAACAGGACGTGGCCGAACCCTACTTGCCGCAAGAAGGGGATATAGCCGGGCACTTTCCCCATGGTGGTAGCAATCTTATCGACTCTCAGTTCGATGTAAGGCAAGCGATTGCGTGAGCCGGGCCAATATCGTCCACGTATACGGGATTTGTCGAGTTTGCGTCCGCGGGACCACACCTTTCCTACGCGCCCTTCGCGAGGCAGAGCTGCCTGGTTCGTCAGAAGTACACAGTCCAAACCTTGCAGATACTTCTGAGGCACTGTGCGCAAAAGTTCACGAACGAGCCGTTCTGCATCAAAAGGCGGGGTGTAGTCGCGATAGTCCTCAACGATCTCGATTTCTTTTGTCTCGGGCAATATCACCACCTCTTGCGGGTCGGCTCCTGTTATCCACTGTCGGGTTTCCTGTCTATGCCTCCGCCCCCACGTAACACACGCGGCCCACGATCGAATCCGACGGGCGTCTGCCGTCTTCCAGTGCTAGAACTTCAACCGGGCAAGTCCGGTTATGCGGGCGCAGAACGATTTGACTCTCTACCATCTCCGCATAAGTGAGAACACAACTCTTGGCACAGCGCACCGCGTAAATGTTCGCTTCCCCTTTTCGGTATGGCCTGAACGAGGTGTAGTGACGGTCCACCAGCACGGTCGCGCCGGACTGCAGGCGCGGCGACATGTTGGCACCGTCGCGGGCATCGACGCGCAACGCGACAAATCGTTCCCAACGCTCGCGTCCGGCGTCGGTGTCGGCGCGCAGCTTCTTCAGAAAACTTCTGCGAAACTTGAGAATATGCTGTATCCGGTCGCTGACGATGAGCGGATCGGCGGCGGCCGCGCGCTCCGTCATGGCCACGTTTTCAAACTCATCTTCACTCAGTGGCAAAATACTGGCGCGCTTGTTAATTTCGGCGGGATCGAGCAGGTCCAGAACGGACATCCGCTGCGTTGTCAGCACTTTATCCATGCCTTCGAGGCTCAATGCTCGTTTCCGATTTAGGAAATTCGAGATATGAGCCTGCTTAAATCCCGTCAATTGCGCCAGACGCAGGCCTGTCAATTGGCCGTCATCGATGCGTTCTACCAGGGCTTTGCGCAAATTTTCCTGTAGATTCCTGAATTTCATCCGCAGCAGTATAGCACCCGCTATAGCTGGCCGCTATAACCAGAACGCATCAACTTATCTTCGAGATGATAAAGTTCTTGAGACGACTATGCAGTTGACACAGAGCGTCTCAGGAGCCGACAATGAGGCTCCGTGACAGGGCAGGGCTATTTCCAATTTCCGCAACTTTGGCATACCCTTCCACGATCACGAAGATAGATATTTTCGTGATGCGCCGGAGGTCTGCGGAATGGTTGGTACTAGACAAGTACGGCAACAAGAGAAAGCGATGCGGGCCCAAAGAATGGAGACCTATACCTACATTGGTCTGGGGGCCGCGCTTTTATCGTGGGGGTATCCGCAAGTGAGCCCCCAACCCAATATCTATTTTGGATCGGTTCTTTGTGCCGTGGGCCTCATCTTCCTACTCATCCCACTCTGGGAGGGCAAAAAGAAAATTAGCCTTAAGATATTGCTTACTGTTGCAGCGATGGCAGTTTTTTCTGGATGGGATTATTACTCGATCATTAGGAAAACACTGGCCCCTGACTCTCTCGGGGTGTTAACTCAGACGCTAGGGACAATCCAAAAGAATACGCAACACCGAGCGGAGATCAACATCATACCTAAGCGGAATAATCAGGCGATCCCCAAATTATACGTTCCTGGCGATCCACTCATGGTCAATCATAACTACTGGAACGTTGGAGATGACCGTCCCACGGGAGTCTTGGATATCTCTCAGGTCTATATTGAATATGGTGAGCCAAGCGATCAAAAAACCGTGGACCATGTTTGGAATGAGTTTTCCGGGTGGATTAAAATCGCGCCCAATCACCCGTTGGATTCACTTCCCGTGAACGCTCTTTACTTCGACACAAATAGGGCACCATTTATCATTCTTAGCAAAAAACAGCTTGATGATATACACCACGGTGTTGCATACATTTTTCTGGCCGTCGCTATTTCCTATCACGACGCTACCGGGAACTGGGTACAAGAAGGCTGTTTCTGGGCGCAACCCCCGGCTAGTCCCATGTCCCCGTGGCACGTTTGTGGATCACATGGATTGCGGGTTGCCGGGAAAGAGTAAGGAGCTTCTGTGAGTTCTTCGATGTCTATTTGGGATTGCGTGGGGTGGGATTCGAGCGGATCAGCTTCTTGAGCACCTTATCAAAGGCACTCTTCTTTACCTTCACGGATGGTTTTTTGACCTGTACCTTATGCGTCACTTGAAATCCACAGCCAAACTAGGTTCCGAAACGGATCTACACGAAATTGCCCAAAACATTATTTGTTGCAAATGTTCGGAAGATCACTACCATTGAAGATGTTAACCAATGGGCGTGTAGCTCAGCGGAAACGGGGTCAGGTCCCTCAACAGTTCCAAAGCCCCTAAGAGCGCCGAATTGCTAACTCGGAGGTCGTTGGTTCGACTCCAATCACGCCCATCAGTTTTCAACACGGAGAAGTTGGGCATGTGGTCAAGCCCAGTGGCCTTATAAGCCACCGATTCCCGTCCCGGGGTCTTGTGGGTTCAACTCCCACCTTCTCCGCACCAAAAACCCTATTCCATTCCTGAAGTCGCCTAGTCTAGCTCCCCAGGGAGCATTCTGCAAGGTACTGACGACTTGTACACTTTCAGCCCCCGCTTGTTTACCCGATTCTTGCGCTATGCCTACAGCGGGTTGTGGTCTCGCCTGACATGACCCCACTTCTTGGTCTTGGCCCGACTCAACCTAGCTCGTATTATACATATTATCAAAATAATACAAGCTCTTTTTTAGATACCTACCGAAGTGGAAAAGCCAGCAGACAAGTCGAAACAGGTTAGCTGGCGTATCTCCGATTCATTGCGCCACAGACTAGTCAGCCACGCAGAATATCTCTCGGTTGAAAAAGAGACGAGCACGGAATTGATGGTGTCGCAATGGCTTGACGAAAGGCTACAGGTAGAAGAGAGGAAAAGGGCACTACGCACGCTCGCTGTCGAAGAAAAAGACCTACCCAAACGTTCTCGTTAATGTCTTACAAATGGCGTGAACGCATTCCGCTCCACCAGCTTCCTGTAAGGCATCGTCTTCGCCCCGGTCATCCGGCTCACGGTCTGCTCGAATAGGTCTGCATCCTCGCGGCGGTTGAACCTGTAGCCGAACTCGTTTAGGTACCGCTGCAAGTGCTTTATGGAGACTTGGTGGAATGACCCTATCAGCCCACGCTTGAGCAGCGAGAACGCAGACTCTACCGTGTTCGTGTGAACGTCGCCCTTCACGTAGACCTTGTTCCTGTGCTTGATCCGGCCATGCCGCACCTTGCGGAATTGCGTTAGGCGGAAGTCATAGGCGGGGTTCTCATCCGTCATGATGGCCTCGGCTTTGTTCGAGACGTTATCCGCGATGACTTGATAGAGCGTGTCTTGCTTGTTGTCGGGCGTCTGGACCAAACGGAGTTTCCCGCCGCGCTCCCGAACGCCGATCACCACGTCCTTGTTCTTGAGCTTGCTTTTGTGACCGCGCTGCTTCCCGCCGATGTAGGTCTCGTCCACTTCCACCACGCCTGTCATCTTCGGGCCGTCATTGTCGATCATCGCTTCACGGATTCGGTGCGCGAGATACCAAGCCGTCCGGTAGTTGCAATCCAAGTGACGCGAGAGTTGGAGGGCGGACATGCTCTTCTTCGCGTCCACGAGCAGCGCAATCGCCATGAACCACTTCGACAGGGGTAGATGCGAGTCGTGGAAGATCGTCCCATTCGTGGCCGAGAACTGGCCTTTACACGTCGGCTCTAGGCACTGGTAGACCTGAGCGCGCTTGTTCTTGGTGACGGTCTTGCGCGTGATCGTGGAGACTTCCTTGGCTCCGCACGTGGGACAGCGGACACCATCGGGCCAGCGGGATTTCTCCAGATATGCTAAACATTGTTCATCGGAGGCAAAGGCTTTGGAAACGTCTATCAGTTTCATGAACACAGATTACCGCAAAACTATTTCTGTGTCAAGTGCATAATCGTCGTTCTTGACTTAGAACCTTGCGAGCTATAGCCTGAGCGCAAGTTATAGCTTTCGACAAACCAGAAAGACAAAAATTATGACCAGCTTCAACGTCACTCCGGAAATTCCTTGCGATGAGAAAAGTTTTGTTGAGTTCCGCCGCAAGGTGCGCTCGGCGGAGATCTTATCGTCGGCAATCGAACGTTTGCTACGGGCGCTGCAGTTCACGGGAAAGCTCAGCGTCGTGGTCCACAACGGCCGAGTACTCAAGTCCGGCTATGAAGAGGGTTACTTCACACAGCGTGAACGGAATCCCCACCTTTGCCCGGACCACAGAAGCACCGGAAGCCCCCAGTAGCTGCAACAGAAACAGGCCGAGCAACACGCGCATATCCCAAGGACGCCGAGCCACAACAACTACATAGCCCAGGCAGGTCTTAGTAACAGAAACAAGCCCTGCTCCCAGAAATGCGGAGCAGGGCTTTGTCTTTGTGGGCCCTACACACTTCATCGCGGAGAAAACTTATGACACAGTCGAGGGAAGATAGTCAGCAAGGGCCGGATCAACGAGTGGAGCTGAAGTATTGTGAGGGCTGCGGAGGATTGCAGGTGCGTCCCGTGGGGTCGTGCCGGGCATACTGCCTGCGCTGCGAGGCCAAACAGGCGGACGAGAGGATTCCGGTGGCTCAAACGCCGCGGCGGACCCGGCGCCGCGCACGCCTTCCACGCGGCCTCGATGTGGAACTGCAGGGTTGCGCCGCGCCGCGAATGTATTTGTCCGTTGTGGAGGTGCGCGCATGACGGGCGCTTGCGTGTGGAATCTCGAGCTGCAAGCCTACGCGATGGATCCACTATGTCCGTCGCCCGAAGTGGACGACTCGGAGCTTTGCCTTTACCGCGGGCGTACCGTGAATATATTGCGGCGCTACCTCAGGCTGTCCATGGAAACGGGGCGTCTGCCTTCGCTGCTCGGCAACCTGCATTTCCGGGCGCGCGTCAGCTCCTATCCGCTGAAAACGTTTGAGGATGCGGTAATCTTCGCGCTCGACGTGGAGCGGTGCCTGCTGTGCCTGGACGACTTCTCGCAGGAGTTGCTGGCGCGCGTGGTGCTGCAGGAATACTCACTGGAGGAAACGGCTCGAATGCTGCAGTGTGGGGTGCGCAGCGTGGAGCGGCGGCTGCCGGAAGTGCTCGATGAATTGACGAAGACCTTGTTGCGCCGCGGGATTTTGTCGCGTTCCAAGATCAGTCCAACATCGTGTCAAGGGGCCAAGAACGGGTGTTTCCCCGCAAGTGACTGGAAAGATGAGAAATAAAAACTTTGCGAAGTTGGCGGGATTACCCCCTGCCATCTGCTATCCTGAACTTAAGAGTGAGAAAAACAAGGGATGCGTCTTCGGCGCGTCCCTTTTTTGCTTGCGGCAACTGGTTCGAGACAATCATGACAACAACGACAGCGGCAACGACAGTCAAGACCACTGCAAAGAAAAAGCGGCGGCGTTCCCCCGCCGCCGCGAAAAGGCCGGTGAATCTCGAACAGGCGCGTCAGGAAATCCTGCGGCTGGTGTGTGCAAATTCCGTGGCCATCACCCAGGCGTTGATCGACGAGGCACTGGAGGGAAAGTCTCCATGCGCGAAATTTCTGTTTGAAGCGGCGGGCTTGTGCACACTTGAGAGCGAGGAAGCGGAAGACGAGGTGGAGCGGGAATCGCTGACAGGCCTGCTGCTGAAGCAGTGGCAACGGCCATCCGAGAGCGGGCAAGTTACGGAAGTGCCGGCGGATGCGGCAAAGCTGGCGCTGGCAGAACAGGCTCCCGTAAAATCGTAGCAGGTGCGTCGAGGCATTGCCTGGGGGAAGCATGGAGTTCAGCTGGATCACGGGCCGAATCGCAGTGGGGGGCGGGATCTGGAACGCCACGAATATGGCGGAAGTTTTGCGCGCGGGGATCACGCACATCATCGACATGCAGTTGGAGTTTGACGACCGGCCGCTGGCGGAGCCGCTAGGGATTCAGGTGTTGTGGAATCCGATTGACGACGATTTCCTGCCGAAACCGGCCGAGGTGTTTCGCCAGGGCGTAGCCTTTGCGCGTGCTGGTCTGGATCAACCGGGAAGCAAGATTCTGATTCACTGCGCTGCGGGAGTGCATCGTGCGCCCATGATGGCGTTGGCGCTGCTGTGCAGTTTGGGATGGAAGCTGCCGGAGGCTATAGCGCTGATCGAGTCGCGCCGCCCGGTGGTGGACTTTCCTGAAGTGTATGTCGAGAGCGTAAAGGGCTTCCTGGCGCAGCAAGAAAATACAGTTACCAGCGCCCTGGCATCGAGAGCAAGTTTTGTATCCGAAACAGGATAGCGCCAAACCTTACTAAACTCAAACAACAGCGCGGCGTGAATCGCCGCTATGTAGGCAACACAGGCTGCGGGTTTCTCGCGGCCTATGCCGACGTGCGCGGAGCTTCGCTCCGCAGGACGGGTCCTGAGCGAAGTCGAAGGAGGGCGGCCGTCCCCACGTGAGCCTCTGCCCACGTGGATCAGTGTCTCTTCAAGAAGGACCGCGATGAATTCTTTGCAACGACGCAGGGAGAATCGATGAAGCAGTGTATGTGGTCAGGTCCGCGACAGGGCGGGAGCGTTTTGAAACATGGAGGCGGTATGTGGAGAGCCGGAAGTCCGCTGCGACTGGTGTGGGCCGTAGGGGCTGTCATCTTGCTGGCTTCGGTAAGCAAGGCGCAACAGCCCGCCAGGACTACGGTCAGCGACACAGTGTACCGCGCGGATGGCACCGCGGCCTCTGGAACGTTGCTGATTTCCTGGCCGGCATTCACAACAGCGGACGCGAAACCAGTCGCGGCGGGAACATTAAGTCTAACCATTGCAACGGGGGGCGCAGTATCGGTTGCGCTGGTACCGAACGCGGGAGCGAATCCGGACGGGACGTTTTACAAAGTGGTTTTCAAGTTGGACGACGGGACGACCGAAACGGAGACATGGGTGATTCCGTCCTCGGCGACTGCGGTCACGATCGGGGCGGTACGGGCTACGGTGGTGCCGTCGAGCGTGGCGCTGCAGGTGGCGTCACGGCAGTATGTGGACAACGCGGTGGCGTCGAAGGCGGCGGACATGAGTGTTGTGCATATCGCGGGGCAGGAAACGATCGCCGGGACAAAACAATTTGCGACGCCGCCAAGTGTTCCAGTTCCTCTACAGGCAAGCGATGCCGCGAACAAGGCCTACGTGGACCAGTCGGTCTCCGCGGTGGGGGCGGGTTCCTTTGTAGCGAAAGCGGGCGATGTGATGAGTGGTCCCCTGACTCTACCCGGGGATCCGACAGCTCCGGCGCAGGCGGCACGCAAGCAATACGTAGACACGCAAGTAGCGACGAAGGCGGACAAGGTGAGTGGACTCGTGCCGCCGGTAGAGCTTGCGAATGGAACGGCGGACGGGACGAAATGCCTGAAAGGCGATCAGACGTGGGGGGCTTGCGGGACGAGCAGCAACGCGGTCCAGATCCAAGGCAAGACGGTGGACACGACGGCGCCATCGGTACCGGGGCAAGAATACGCCTGGAATCCAAGCGCAAACGCCGGGTTGGGAGCGTGGGTGGTACAGACTAAGGCGGTGATTGACCTTCGCGACTACGGTGTGGTCTGCGATGGCACGACGGACGATTCACCGGCGATTCAAGCAGTACTGAACTCTCTCAGTTACCTGGGCAGCTACCACATAAAATTTCCGGCCAACAAATTTGCGGGGGGATCTTCCCCGCTGTCGAGCGCTTGCAAGCTGGGAACGCAGCTGACGGTCAAGGGCTGGAACATCATGCTGGAAGGGACGGGCACGAAGCTGAAATGCATAGGAACGTGCTTCTACATCAACGATACTGGCCCGTCTGGCCCGCCGGAAAACATCACGATTCAGGGTTTCGAAATCTATCCGGGAACGGTAGCGGGGCTGGCGCCAGCGATCCTGGACAATGCTCAGAACGTCCGCATTATCAATGTTTCGGCCGGGTCTGGCACGAACGGGCCGGAAAGGTTCGGATATTTTGTTGAGAATCTGAGCGACCAGAATGAGGATATCGAATCCCTCAATATGCGCGGGGTAGGTAACTTTATGCACTGCGATGCTACGTTTTGCGGGGCCGCCCTGTACGCTCCCGGGCCGTTCAACCCGAATCCGGCGATCACCACGATATCGTATTCCGATCTTGGAATGCAGTGCGGAGGCAACGGGATTGACTGGCACTCCGGGAACAACCTGTTTCTAGGTGAGGGAAACATTATTCAAGGGTACGCGCAGTTCGCTATAAGGTACGACCGACATGATGGGTTCGCGAACAAGCTGGATATCCGCAATGTATTCCGGGAAGTGGGTAACTGCTCGAATCCGATGGGGAACGTCGGGCAAGCAGACATCATCGTGCAAGGAGCAGTGGCAGTGGAAGATAGCGGCGGTTCCACGGGAGGGAGCGTACCTCAATTTTCCGCTACGGGAACAAACCATCATATGTTCTATGTGGTTGCAAACGATGCCGCGACGGGACATCAGTCCAGCCCACTTCCTCTTGGATATGCGGATTCGGACAACACGACGCCGTTTCACGTGCAGTTCCCACGCATTCCCAATACAGTGAGCTACGACGTGCTGGTGTCGCGGCAGGTTGCAGGAGTCGACAGCTTTATACCTTGGGGATTCAATGGGAACTGGCTGGCAGCATCGATTACGGACAGCGCATGCGCGCCTAATCCGGTGTGCGATGTGGTCTACAATCCGGCGGCATCTCTTAACGTATATCCATTCGTTCCGTCGTTGTACGGAGCGCTGTTCACGCCGTCGCTGGCGTTCTGGCCAGGTCCGGTGGTACTTTCCGCGACGTTGGCCGGTCAATTCCCCGGTAACGTTGGCACATACATAAGCAACAGCATGGCGAATCCAGTGGTCTATGCAGCGCAGAATATCAGTCTTGCGGCGATGAGTTTGGGGAAAAAAGACAATGGCGCCGATGCATTTCCGGTTCTCGGGAACATGCCGTACAACACGCTAGGCTATACGGGTGGCGATTTCCAACGGGGATTCATGTTTCTGGGAACTGCGGAGCCATGGAGCGCGGCCGATTTCGGACGCAAGGGCAGGTTGAACTTTGGAGGCTACTCCTGGAATCCAGCGTTAACGACGGATCTGGTGACGTGTCGGGACTCGAATCTATTAAAGACGATGGCGCACGCGAGTCTCCGGCCGTTGGCGGATGCGGCGGACTGTGCACTGGGAGTGGTAGGGACGGACATTGGGTATTTGCGGGCAAAGACAGGATGGAGATTTTACTTCAACGCGCTTCCAGCGGGGCCGAACGACACAAATGGAATTGACCTGAACGCGACCGGAGTGAACCTGCCGGTGGGTGCAAGTTACAGCATTGCGGGAGCAAACATCGCGCCGTTAAGCGCGAAGGGCGACCTGCTGGGATATGGAACAGTGCCGTCACGGATTGGAGTGGGCGGCGATGGGCAATGCCTGGTGGCGGATTCCACCCAAGCGACTGGATTGAAATGGGCGACATGCGGCGCCGGTGGGGGTGGCGGATCACCTCCGGGCGGAGCGAGCACGTTTGTGCAATTTAACGACAATGGCGTGTTCGGAGGGGTAACGGGCTTCACGTTTAACAAGCAGACGGGGGATGTGACTGTGCCGGGAATCCTTACCGCAAGCGCGATTCTGACCACAGGAACTGGGGCTTGGAGTGTGGAGGGCGGGTTCGCAACGCTGACGGCACCGGCGGCGGGGCACAGCAAGGTGGGATTCGGGGCGAGCGGACAGTTGACGGTGGCGCAGAATGGGGCTGCCAGCTTCACGGACGTTTCACTTACGGGACACACGCATGCGGCGAACGATATTACCAGCGGAACCCTGGCGGCGGCCAGGCTGCCGGTGATGGCAGGGTCAGGGGCTTCGCACGCGGCAGGCGCTGTGCCAGATCCTGGGGCCACGGCGGGGACAACGCGGTATCTACGGGAAGACGGGACTTGGAACGCGCCGCCGGGTGGAGGGGGTGGAACCCCTAGTGGGGCAAGCACGCAGGTGCAGTTCAATGACGGCGGAGCGTTCGGAGCGAATTCTGGCTTCATTTTTGACAAGACGACCGGGAACCTGACGCTGGGCGGAACAGTGACGGCATCGTCGTTTGCGACCTCAGGGTCCGGAGCGTGGTCGGTGGAGGGATCGTTTGGGACGCTAACGGCGCCCGCCGCGAGCCACAGCAAGTTGGGGTTTGGCGCGAGCGGACAGCTGACGGTGGCGCAGAATGGGGCAGCGAGCTTTACCGATATCTCACTTGTGGGTCACACGCACGCTGCAAGTGATATTGCCAGCGGCACGATTGCGACGGCGCGCCTTGGGTCGGGCACTGCGAGCAGCACGACATTTCTTCGCGGGGATGGAACGTGGGCGACTCCGAGCGGTGGTGGTGGAAGCGGTACGGTGACATCTTTTAGTTCCGGCAACTTGTCTCCACTGTTTACAGCTTCAGTGGCAACTGCGACAAGCACGCCGGCTCTATCCTTCTCTTTATCAACAGCGGGGGCGCATGCCTTCCTGGGGAACAACACAGGGAGCGCGGCTGCGCCGGCCTATGTACAGCCGGCGTTCACGGACATTTCCGGCACGGTTGCAGCGGGGCAGCTTCCCAATCCGAGCGCGAGCACGTTGGGC
>Ga0210384_10001987_pt1 | contig 25989 bp, 25 predicted proteins | sample IncBWH2MmetaG_FD_160574 | JGI IMG/M metagenome (GOLD analysis project Ga0210384, IMG submission 160574) | Forest soil microbial communities from Barre Woods Harvard Forest LTER site, Petersham, Massachusetts, United States - Inc-BW-H-2-M | ecosystem: Environmental > Terrestrial > Soil >...
CAGCCAGGCATCAAGCCCATCCGCGACTACCTGGAATCGCTGCCCTACGATCCCAAGCCCAATTGCAAACCCGGCCACTTCTACATGATCAATAATGACAGCCCAGGCTTCTTGCCGGATGGAACCGTGGACGCGAAGGGGATCGCCAAGGGCGGCTCCATTCCACCGTCCGATGTCCGCACCATAGGCGAAGCGCTCAACGAAAAGGAAATCTCCTGGGCTTATTACGGCGGCGCCTACAACGCTGCGGTGAAGCTCACGCAGATCTTGGAGGCAGGTGGAACGACTACCGATCCAACCATCCTGATTGGTGCGGCCTACTGCAACATCTGCAACTTCGAGTCCTACACCAACGCGATCATGGGCAATCCGGCGCAACGAACGAAGCACATCAAAGACGCAATCGACTTCTTTGATGCGGTGGACCACGGCACACTCCCAGCCGTGTCCTTCGTGAAGCCCGACGGCTTGCTCGACGGGCACCCGGCCTCCTCGAAGTTCGATCTGTTCGAGGGCATGGTCGACAAGGTCGTGGATCACCTGAAGGGCAACAAGGAACTCTTCGAGAGTACCGCGCTCATTATCACCTTCGACGAGGGCGGCGGCTTTTATGATTCAGGCTACATTCAGCCGCTCGACTTTTTCGGCGACGGCCCGCGCATTCCTCTAATCATCGTCTCCCCCTTCACCAAGGGTGGACACGTCAATCACACCTACACCGACCACGTCTCGATTCTGAAGTTCATCGAGCGCAACTGGCACCTGAAGCCGCTCACTGGACGGAGCCGCGACAACTTCCCCAACCCGCGCGTTGATGACGACAACCCCTATGTCCCGCTCAACAGCCCGGCGCTGGGCGATTTGTTCGATATGTTTGATTTCGACCACGGGCATCACCACGGCGATGATCGCTAGAAGAATCGGGAGAGCCCTGTAGGCCACTCCCGCGTTCCTGGCGGCTATCCTCGCTAACCTTGACGCCGGCCGCGCTCCCACGCACGGCCGGCGTCGCTGTTTCCGTCCTCGCGTCCCGGAGCGTTGCGGCTCGTGAGCTCTGGGCGCTTACCCTTCCGCGCGCATCTTCGATTTTTTGCCACCCGAAAACGATACTTCGTCGGTCCACCGCCCATCCATGCTATAGTAGAAGTGCGTTCAGTATCGTTTTAGGGCGCTTTCCGGCCTGTTCCATCGTTTTTAAGGGCCTGCCACACCCGAATTCCTCCGGTTCATTCGGTGCAATGGAAGGATCGCGACCCGGCCATTTGTGCGCTAGCTCGCCGCCGGTGCAGTATGTTGAGGAGAGACACAGCATGAAGAACCTGTTTGTAGGGAACATGAGTTTCCAGACCACGGCGGCGGATCTGCGCGCGCTCTTCGAACCCTTCGGCCAGCTCGTCCGGGTGCACGTGGCAATGGATCGCGAGACCGGCCGGGCACGCGGGTTCGGTTTTGTGGAAATGCCCAACGACGAAGAGGCTGCAAAGGCCATTGCGGCCCTGGATGGCAAAGAGATTGGCGGCCGCAATCTGAAGGTGAATGAAGCCCGTCCCAAGGAAGTCGGCGGACCTCGCAGCAACGGTGGCTCGCGCGGACCAGGCGGACCACGAGGCGGCGGTAACAGCGGCGGTGGCGGCGGGCGTGGCCGCGAGCGCTTCTCGAACGAGGACTATCGCGAAGTCGCGCGCCAGCCGCGCGAGCCTCGCTGGTAACTGAGCAATTTCTTTCGTACTAGTTGCTCCGACCCCGTCGGAGCGGGCGGCCCTGATTTTTAGGTGTCGTGCCCTGGCACTTTGAGCCAGGCGAATACAAGGAGATTCCATGACAACCACATTCAAGAAACGCCAAAAGGAAATGAAGCGCATGGACAAGGCGCGCATGAAAGCTGAGCGCCGCGCCCAGAAAAAACTTGCTCCTGCGGGCACCGATGCTTCCAACGACAATATTGCCTGGGACGAACAAGTAATGCCCGGTCAGGGCGAACCCTACATCGAAGACTCAGAGCCGCAATCCCGCAGTTAATCTGGCACTTCCGCAGGCGATCGCGCGGTGCTTGCCAGTGCAGGCGATTGTCAGCACGGTTCTTATTCGCATCTTCTTCTCCCTTGCACATCAGGAAACCGCGGACGCCTGGCACGAATCAAATGGGTGCTATAATGAAAATTCGCCATTTTTTCCGCCAGATGGAGGGAGCACGGGCATGGGCATCCAATTTCAAGAGCTGCTGACCTGGATTAGACGCCGCAAGTTTTTCGCGTCCCTCCTGGTGGTTTTTACCCTGGGGATCGGCATCTTGATCGGCACCGTGATTTCCGGCCGCGCCCTGGCCACTCGCGACCAGAGCACGACCAGCGGCGCATCACTTCTGGCCATCCCGGACCCCATCGTACTCTCGAATGCGTTCTCCGGCATTTCGAAGAGACTCGGCCCCGCGGTCGTCAACATCTCTACCACTCAGGTGATAGAAAAGCCGAAAGGCTCGAAAAAGCCGCGCCACTACGACGACCCGTTTAAGGATTTCTTCGACCGTTTTTTTGATTCGCCCGAAGATGGCCCCAGCGCAGAGCGCAGCCTGGGCTCAGGCGTTATCGTGGACAAGAAAGGATTCATTCTCACCAACAATCACGTGATTGACCAGGCCACCAAAATCCAAGTGGCCATGGACGGCGACCCCACGAAGTACAGCGCAAGAGTGATTGGCACGGATCAAGACACGGACTTGGCCGTCATCAAGATTGAAGCTCCCCGCGATTTGCCCGTCGCCAAACTCGGCAATTCCGATGGCGTACAGGTTGGCGACTGGGTTCTTGCCTTCGGCAGCCCCTTTGGTTTGAATTCCACGGTCACTGCCGGAATCGTCAGCGCCAAGGATCGGACCACCGTCGGCAAACAATTCCAGCGCTTCATCCAGACCGATGCAGCCATCAATCCCGGAAATTCCGGTGGCCCGCTGGTCAACATGGCCGGGGAAGTGATTGGCATCAACACCGCCATCTATACCGGCAGCCGCGGTTTTGAAGGCGTGGGCTTCGCGCTCCCCTCCACTACCGCTATCAGCGTGTACAACCAACTCATCACCGTCGGCAAAGTCACGCGCGGCTCCATCGGCATCACTTTTCAGGAAGATCGCAGCAATAATCCCGTGCTGATGAAAGAACTTGGCGCGCCCTATGGCATCGTCGTGGAAGCTGTCGAGCCCGGCAGCCCCGCGGACAAAGCTGGATTGCAGCCGGGCGACGTGATCACCAATATCAATGGCAACGCTGTGCACACCGGCGCTGATCTGGTGAATCCCATCGCGCAAACACCGATTGGCCAGTCTGTGCAGGTCCGCTACGTCCGCAATAAGGAAGCCAAGGAAGCCAGCCTCACCGTGGCCGACCGTTCCAAGATTTTCCCGCAGACGGCGAAGAACGCTGAAGACAAGCTGGACAAGCCTGAAGAGCCCGCGCAATTTGGATTGCACGTCGAGGAATTAACGCCCGACCTCGCGCACAAGCTGGGTATGGGCAAGCTCACTGGAGTGGTGGTTAGCGAAGTCGAACCCGCCAGCTTTGCCGAAGATGTCGATTTTGCCCGCGGCGACGTCATCACAGAGATCAATCACGCTCCCATCAACACACTCGCTGACTATCGCCGTGAGATGGGCCAATTGAAGAAGGGGCAGTCCGTGCTCTTTAAGGTTGCCCGGCGCACAGATACTGACCGCGTCCTGACGCTCTTCCTAGCCGGTGCAGTTCCGGAGAAATAAGAAATCAGCTCCTGTCGCGTCATAGGGTGTCGGCGTTGCTTCATACACACCGGCAGTTATCTCGCGGCTTGAGCCTTGTGCGAATTCCTGCATAATATGAAAATGCGCTCCGCCAGAAGCGGCATTCCGACGGTATCGTTCGCCCTTGCGGCGACCCTGTTGTTTTTGTCTCTCTCAGTTTCCCGTTCCGAGGCACGCGCGCGCAGACCGCGGCCCTCGAATCCACAATCTGGGTCATCCGCGTCCGGTTCCACTTCTACTTCGGGCGCCTCCACAACTAAGAAAAAATCAAAGAAGCGCCGCTCGCGTCGTGAGCCCACTCAAAAAGCCCCCACTCCCCAGCGCATCTCGGAGATCCAATCGGCCCTCGCGCGCGGCGGGTACTATCAGGGCGAACCCAATGGCAAATGGGATTTGAATACCGTCTCAGCCATGCAGAAATTTCAGTCAGGAAACGGCCTCGAGCCGTCCGGCAAAATTAACGCGCTCAGCCTCCAAAAACTCGGCCTGGGATCAGAAATCGCCGGCGTTTCCGCGCCCAAGCCCCCGACGCCTGCTGCCGCGCCCGGAGCATCAGTACCTTCTCCAGCGCACCCGGCTTTGCCTCCTTCTTCGACTTCCAATTCCGCCACCGCTGCCAAGCCTCCCGCGCACTAATCACCCCTGCTCACACGTCTCCCCGCCTGCCGTCGAATAGGTGTGAGAATCGACAAATTCCAAGGGTCAAGGTGAAGCCGTGTCTAGAACAGTCCTTCCCGCCGCCATTCTCTTAGTGTCCGCCGTGCTATGGTTGAGTCCTTCTTCCCGCGCGCAGTCTTCCTCGGCGACAATCTCTCTCGAGGATCGCGTACGCACGGCCACGGAGATCTATCACGTCATCAGCACCTTCTTCCCCGGCCTCTCTCAGGAAAAATTTGATGCGGACTACGCCGATTACCTCCGCGCCATCCTCCATACCAACGATCGCCGCGAATTCGATCTTGCCTCCATGGAATTCGTAGCCCGCCTTCACGACGGCCACTCCTGGTTCTACGACAACTGGCTCGACCAGACCACTGCCCAGCCCATCGGCTTCATCGCCTACCCGCTGGCAGGGAAGTGGACGGTTATCCGCACTTCCCTCGACTCCGTAAAAGTCGGCGACGTAATCACCGCCATCAATGGCGCCTCGATCGAAGATTTTTACGCTCGCAACCTCAAATTCATTTCGGCATCCAGCGATCGCGATGCCGGAGTCAGCTTTTTCGACACGCCGGTGATCTTCCCGGAAAAATTCACTCTTTCTCTTGCCGACGGCCGCAAAGTTCCGATTGATCGCAAGAATGACAAGAAGTCCGAAGAACTTCCCGCCAAAACTGAGGGCCGCTGGCTGGTCGAAAAATCCGTCGCCTACATAAGAGTTCCCAGCTTCCACGGCATCGAGAGCCAGGCCCAGGCGCTTCGCTACCTCCAGGATTTCCATGAAGCGAAAACCGTCATCATCGATGTTCGCGGCAATCCTGGTTTGGGTCAGCCCAATGTCTTGCAAGCGGCGCTCATGGGCAAGCCCTACAAGGTTTGGACTGAATCCAGCGCGTTCCACGGCGGGCCACTCCTGCGCAACTACGCTGCCGGATACCCCGAGCATTCAACTTTAACCACAAGCGGCACCATCCTTCAGCCTCGCGATACTAGCTACACCGGCCGCCTGATTCTCCTCACTGACCGTGTTTGTTCCTGCGCCTGTGAAGACTTCGTTATGCCCTTTAAATATTCCAAGCGCGCCACGTTGGTCGGCGAATCCACCGCCGGCACTTTCTCACTCACACGCCACATCAATTTCGAAAATGGCATGATGCTCAACATCGCCGCCGTCCATCACTCTTTTCCCGACGGCTCACAATTCGAAGGTGTCGGAATCGCGCCAGATATCGCGGTCGACGTCACGCCCAATGACCTCCGCGCCCATCGCGACGTTGTCCTCCAGCGCGCCATAGAGCTCGCGCAGCAACCCTGACTCCTGGACCCTTTCACCTAGCCTCCTCGCCGCTTGACCTGCGCCCTTGGCAAGCGTAGCCTCGCTTGGCAAATCCCAACTGCCACCCTCGCCATAAAAGGAGGCGCACATGGTCCCTCTCACCGCGCTGTGGCTCCCCATCCTTCTTTCCGCCGTGATTGTGTTTGTCGCCAGTTCCATCCTGCACATGGTTCTGCCTTACCATCACTCGGATTACCGCCAACTTCCGGACGAGGATAAACTCCTTACCGTTCTGCGCGGGGCAGGTCTGAAGCCAGGTCTCTACAGTCTTCCTTATTGCACACATAAGAATATGAAGTCGCCAGAAGTTCAGGAAAAATTTAAGCAGGGACCGGTCGGGCTCCTCACAATATTTCCCAGCGGCCCGCCTGCCCTCCCGAAACTCCTGGCCCTGTGGTTCGTTTACTGCCTGATTGTTGGCTGCTTCGTCGCATGCCTGGCTGGGTACACCGTTGCGCCCGGAACTCCTTATCGCCTGGTCTTCCACGTGGTCGCCATTAGCGCATTCCTCGGTTACGGTTTGGGGAATCTGGTTAACGGGATCTGGAAGGGTCAGCCTTGGAGCATGACCCTCAAGGAAGTCTTCGACGGACTCATCTATGCCTTGCTCACCGCGGGCACTTTCGGCTGGCTCTGGCCGCGCTAGCTTCCAAATCCCACGGCAATTTTTCCCCAACTTCCGCTCATCATGCGAAATGCCTGCCCGCAAACCATAAATACTCGCATCCTATGGGTTGCCATACTGTGCAACCTCAAGGAACCACGCGCCGTCAAACCTTGCTGGAACAAACAGGGAAGGCGATAAACTGGGAATCGTGACCGCTGCTGAAAATTCTTCTCGCAGAGAATTCTTGCGGGGATCAAGCGGGAGCTTGATCCCGGGCCCCGCAACCTCAATCTGGCTGGTCTTATTCGCCCTTGTCTGCAGCTTTCCGGTTTTGGCCCAGTCTCCGCCCTCCGGCCAGGATTTGTCCGCCAGCATCAGTGGGACAATCATGGACCCCACAGGAGCAGTGGTCAGCGGCGCACATGTGAAACTTACGCTCGATGGTCAATCCGCGAGCCAGGAATTGATTACGGGCGACGATGGTCAATTCTCGTTTGCCAATATTGCTCCGGGCCCGTTCCAGCTCACCGTTACTGCCACTGGATTCGCAACCAAATCAACTTCTGGCACGCTGCGCCCGGGTGAAAGCTACGAAGTTCCGCAGTTCACATTGGCAGTTGCCACTTCAGTCACGGAAGTAAAAGTTGTCCCTTCGCAGGTCGAATTGGCGGAAGTCCAGATCAAGGAAGAAGAAAAGCAGCGCGTGTTCGGCTTTATTCCAAATTTCTACGTCAGCTACGTCCCCGACGCCGCTCCACTCACTCCCAGACAAAAATTCGAGCTGGCCTGGAAATCAACCTTGGATCCAGTCTCATTTGGCCTGATCGGAGCTGCGGCGGGGATTGAGCAGGCCGCAAATCAATTCGGCGGATACGGGCAGGGCGCCGAGGGTTATGGAAAGCGCTACGGAGCTGCGTTCGCTGATTCCACCATTGGCACTTTCATCGGCGGCGCCATTCTCCCATCCCTGCTCAAACAAGATCCGCGATATTTTTACAAGGGGACCGGAAGCAAACGCTCCAGGTTTTTCTACGCCGTCGCAAATGCCGTCATCTGCAAAGGCGATAACGGACGCTGGCAGGCAAACTACTCAAATATTCTGGGAAGTCTTGCTGCGGGTGGCATCTCGAATGCCTATTATCCGGATAAAGACCGTAATGGTGCAGGCCTGGTTTTTGAAAACGCGGCCATCGGTATCGCAACGACTGCCGCTTCCAATCTGCTCCAGGAATTTCTCATTCGCAAATTGACGCCGAATACTCCGGCATCAAGTCCGTCCACTCCCTGACCTCTGCTTTCGCTCAGCCAGTTTGTGGATCCCCGAATGTGGCGAGACGGAGTTCTCAACAAACTCCGTCTCGCCTGCACCCGGTTTTCAGCTCGCAGCGCTTCAGTGACAGTACACGGCCGGAACATGGATGTCGGTCGTGGCCGGGAAGTCGTACCATCCGTTTTGGGCGGACGAGGGAACTTCGTCGGCGAACCAGGGCACCATGACGAGATCCTGCAAGTGGTAGTCGAAGCCGTTCAGTGGCACAACGACAGTCGGGAAGTCCGCAAACGTCGGGCCGTTCCCCTCCGGGTCGCCCACTTCGAGTAGATTGTTGCCGGAGCAAACCGCGTTGGGATCGCCTACTGGTGGATACACCCACGTGGGAACCACGTTGTTGATGAACGGATCGTTGATCAATTCTCCGGATTCGTGGTTGATGGTGCTGATGTCTGCAATGATGGGGTCAACAAGGGCGGGATCGAGCCAACTGGTAAAGATGAGGGTCTGGAAGGCTTCTTTGCCATCGTGGCCTGCGACAGAGAATGCCGAGTGGTAACCGAGAGCCTGGTTGGTGACGCCGTCGGTGATGAAGATGGGTACTTCATCGGGATCAATTCCGCTGAGCTCGATGATGGTGCGAATCTCCGCATCCATGAAATCGAACAGCACGTCGCCGAAGAAATGTGTGGCGTCTACCTGGAACAGAGTCCCAGTCTCGGGAGTAACCTCGATGTCGACGGCCCGGAAGATTTTCGGTTCAGCCCAGCGGACGTGCCATTCGCGTTCTGGGTCCATTTTGTTAAAGAACGTGGCACGCTGCATCATGTCGTTGAATTGGCCGAAACCGTTAGGGAAGGTGGCATCCTGAAAGATTGGAGAATTGACGATGTTGACGACGGCCGGAGTGGGATCGAAGTCAACATTGACGTCCCCATTTGGACCGAAACCGACGAAATGCATCCGCAGGGGCACGATGATGTTGGGAATGCGCGTGGGACGGCCCGAGCGAGGCTGATGACCCACTTGCGTGTAGGGAAACGTTACGCCGCCGACCGTGAAAGAGGACGAGAAATGCGGCAGGGTCCGAGCGTCGCCACCCTCACCATTGCCGTCGCTGTCGTGGGACGTCTTGAACTTGGCGATACCGCCTTTGGTCTTGTATCCCATGTGCTTGAAATGCTCGTGCAGAGCTGTACGGTCCATCTGTACGATCGAACCCTTCGACGGTGCTTGCTGCGCCCTCGCCGCTTGTCCCGCGGCAAGGCCGCTAAATAAAACTGCCGTGCAGAGACACACCAACCGCTTCAGATTGTTTCCAAGCTTCATTTCAGCCTCCCTTAAAGGTGAGCGGGGACGCCCCTTCTCCACGCTGGGTTTGCGCAAGACCATACGCCAGCCGCACATCGCTGTCAACGGCTGATCCCGTTAAATCCATGCGTATTCGCCGCAGCCGCCCTCCGCTTGACGTCCGTTTACCTTCGAGTCCACAATCTTCCACGGAGGCAAGCTCATGAAGCCCACACTCACCCTTTTGCTGCTGGCTATCGCTCTTCTCACATCCGCACAGACCAAGTATCCCGAACCCACGAAAGGAAATGGCGGCGCCACTCAGGCCCTGCTTGACCTTGAAAATCAGTGGGTTGAAGCGTTAATGAAATCTGACGCGGCGACTTTGGACTCCATCTTCATTGATACTTATGTGGATACTGACGAGCAAAGCCACCGAGACGATAAGCAAGGCGTACTCTCAGTTTTGAAGTCAGGCGATCTGAAAATCGCCTCCATAAAACTGTCGGACATGCGTGTGTTCGTTTACGGCGATGCGGCTATAGTCACGGGGAGTTCCTCTCAGGTGGGAAACTTCAGAGGGCAGCCGCTTGCCGCCAGGATAATCTTCACTGACACATTCGTCAAAAAGAACGGGAAGTGGGTGGCGGTGGCCTCGCATCGCTCTGCCGTTTGATCGTATCGCGCTAAGAGTAAAGTACAATCGACTTGCCAGAATTCCGAACCAGCTAAATTTCTCTGGCGCTAATAACCTCGATTGTCCACATGAAAAAATTGAAATCTGGCATTCGTCGGCCTCTCGCGAAGAGCAAAGCCCGCCCGAAAAATATCGATGACTATCTTGCTCGCATTCCTGAACCCGGTCGCGGCACATTGAAAAAGCTCCGGGCGGCCATTCGTTCCGCCGCGCCGCGCGGCGCTACCGAGACCATCAGTTATGGGATTCCTGCCTTCAAGTACAGAGGCATACTCGTGTGGTTCGCCGCTTTTTCGAATCACTGCAGTCTGTTTCCCACAGCCGCCGTGATTGAAGCGTTCAAGGACGACCTGAAAGGCTACTCCACTTCCAAAGGGACCATTCAGCTCCCCACGGACAAGCCACTCCCATTGGCGCTCATCAAGAAACTGGTGAAGGCTCGAGTCGCGCAGATCGAAAACAAGCAGCGCCGTTGATCCCCTCTCACGTGGACTCCGGCGTTGTATAGTTTGTAAACCGAGTACTATTGCCAGGAACAGTCCGCTGGACTAATTTCAATTCCCGGCCCCCATTCCTGGCATTTCTTGGGAGGATTTCATGGTTGAACGCCGTCGATGCAAGCGCTTCCCGTTCACAATTCCTGTCAAAGTTTATGGTCGAACGCCCAGGAACCGCCCCTTCCGTGACGTAACCGCAACAATGGGAGTGAGCTTATACGGCGGCTTGCTCGACCTGAAATCCCGCGTAACACCCGGCCAGCGGATCACCGTCGTCAATAGCTTCACCGAGGAAGAGCGCGAATGTCGCGTAGTGTCTGTCGATTCCAAAAAGCGCGGACGAAGTTTGGTCGCAGTCGAATTCGCAAATGCTGACGGGGATTTCTGGCACGTGTATAGCCCTGCTGTCCCGCTTCAACCTTTGCAGTCATCCCCGATTGAGCGCGACATCTAGCCTTCCCAGAATGCCGGCTGGCGGATTAACTCGCCTGACTGCCAATTCCGTGCGATCTATGACACCTTCGGCTTGCACACCAGTCGTTCCGCCCGGCTGCAAGGTCTTGCCCGGAACACGCATCGCACAGCGAACTTTATAAATACAGATTGACACCCATCCGCGTCCAGCCTATTTTACGACCACAATTTGAGTCCCCGCCTTAGGAGGAGTGCAAATGAGCCCACGTAGGAAGGTCTTGCTCGTCGTTGTCACCGCAGCCGCCGGAATGCTGGCCTTGACTGTCGCTCATGCCAGAAAGTCAAATTACACTATCGTAATCCCCAAGGTGCTCAACTATCCCACCACGACGCTCACATTTTCATCTCATGCCATGATTGCCGGCCAAAGGTCCGTGGCGCCTGCTGACGTGACTGTAAAATTCGACAATCCCAACTGGGCTGCCACAATTTCAGACGCCCATCTAGTCACACACGCAGGCGGAACATATTTCAAGCTGGCCTGCCAATCCTCCTCAACCGCTTGCCTCGAAGCGACGCGCGGCTCGGGTTCCTACACCTATGCCCTGGTCCCTTCCACACTACCCGCCCCATCGAAGAAGGGAACTTACTCTCTGGTTTGGGACGTGAACCCGCCGGGTGACGAAATTCTAGACGCAGTGGCGATTCCCGAACCAAGCAGCCTCATTTTGCTGGGCTCGGGCCTTGCAGGCTTGTTGGGCGCGCGACGGTGGACAGGCCGTTCCCGTCTGCGCTCTTAATCACGCTTTCTTCCTGCAAGCTGCCTTACGGGGGAGAGACTGCGATCGGTAGGGCAACGGGGAGCCATCAACGGGGCGATTCAGTCGAGACATCCAAAGGCAGTTTTCGTCCGTACGGTTTCGGTGCCCTCGAGCCCCAAGTTTTCGTCCCCAGCACCAGCCCGTGGCTCAACTTGATCTGCGCAAACGCGCTTGATTGTCGGTAACAACTCACTGGCCAGATCGCTCTTATCCACGCACGCGTGCGCCCCCGCTTCCAACGCTCGCGGCAATAGTTGAATCGGGTCGTGCTGGCTCATGATTACAATCCTAGCCTTCGGCACCTCCTGCCGCAGCAGACGCGAGGCCTCCAACCCGCACAGGCCCGGCATGTTTATGTCCAGGAGGATGAGATCCGGCAGCAATCCTTGCGCCTTCCGCAATGCGTCCGCGCCATCCACAGCTTCGCCGCAGACTGACCACTCAGCCTCCGACGAAATCATCCCCATCACGCCCCGTCGAACCCTCTCGTTATCATCCGCAACCAGGATGCGCATTTATATCACCGGTACTGCTTCCAGTCCGGAAAGGCCTATACCGCAGCCTCAGCTCGCTGGTCAGACTCTTCCGCCTTTGCCCCACTATTTCGCGCGAACGGAAGCATAATCAAGATTCTTGTCCCGCGTTCCTTGGATTCAATATCCATCTTCCCGCCAAACTGCATCACCCGTTCGCGCATTCCCCGGATGCCGACACCGGACCGATGGGATTGAATCTCCACCAGCTTTTCAGCAGAAATACCGCTACCTCCATCTGCGACTTCCAGAAAAATGTTTCGGTCATCACGCTTCAAACGAATAGCTGCCACCTTGCTCCCGGAATGGCGGTGCACGTTCGTCAAGCACTCCTGCACAATCCGAAATATCGCCAACTCCATTTCCCGGGAAAGTCTCCCAAGGTCTTCATCAATGGCCTGCGTAATTTCCAGACCGCTGCGCTCCCTCAAGCCTTCTATGTAATAGCTCAATGCCTCGGATAGCCCGCTCTCGTCCAGCAGCGGAGGATGCAATAGATATGACGTCGTTCGGATCTCCCTGCTCAATTCACGAACCAGCTCCTGCCCCTCTTCTGCGATGGCAGCGAGCTTTGGCGAGGCCTTCTTGGAGTATTGCACCACGGTTGCCAGATTCATGCCCAGGGCCGTCAAAGTCTGCCCTGCGCTGTCGTGTAACTCGCGCGCGATACGGCGCCTTTCCTCATCTTGCAATTGCAGCAAATGGCGCGATAGCTCCCTGAGCTGCCCCGATTGTTTCAGCACTTCACTATTTCGTTGTTCCAGTTGGTCCGTTCTGCTCCGAACCTGCGCCTCCAGCGTGTCTGTCAATGAGCGAAGCTGGCTCTCGCTTTCACGCAATGCTTTTTCGCTCAGCTTTTGTTGAGTGATGTCATTGTTTGATTCGAGGACGCATTTCAGACTCCCTCGTTCGTCCCGCTCGAGCGCCCAACGGCTCATGACTACGAGTTTGCTCCCGTCTTTGCGCGTGTGAATGAGTTCGCCTGTCCAGCGCCCATCCCGGTGAAGCTGTTCAGTGATTCGCTCCAGCGGCTCGGGGAATTCGGTTTGCAGCAATTCGTGGGTCACGCGGCCCCTCGCTTCCGCGCGGCTGTATCCATAAAGCTCGGAGGCGCTGTCGTTCCAATAGGTCACGCGGTCGGCCGGGTCGCGAACGAGGATTGCATCATTGCTCAAGTCCAGCAGGAGCGCTCGCTCCGCAAGCTCTTGGTCAACTCTCCTCCGTTCCGTTATGTCTCGCCCTACTTTCGATGCCCCCACCACCCTGCCTTCAGCATCCTTCACAGGCGAAATGGTAACGGAGACGTTAACCAGCCTTCCATCTTTCCGCACTCGGATGGTCTCGAAATGTTCCACCTTCTCCCCTCGGCGGATCTTCCCAAGGATCATGGTTTCTTCGTCGCGGCGATCCTGCGGTACGATCAGTGTGATGTGTTGCCCAATCGCTTCTTCCGCGGTGTAACCGAACAATCGTTCCGCGCTCTTATTCCAGCTCGTGATAGTACCGTCGAGGTTCTTGCTGACCACGGCGTCCTCAGAGGAATCCACAATCGCAGCCAGCAAGCCCTGTGCCCGTTCCAGCCGCTTCCGGTCGCTGACGTCCTGAAAGAAATTCACCACCCCGGCAATCGAACCATTGCTGTTTCGAATCGGCTCGATATGCACCAGCACATTCACGCGGCTTCCATCTGGCCTCTCGATCACTACTTCCTGCCCGTGCATCCCGACGCCCGTCTTTAACGCCAGCGCCACAGGCGTGTCGCAGTGCGCCAAATAGGTCCCGTCGGGATGGAAAAGTTTGAGCGCGCCGCAAAATCTTTCATCCAGATCGCCGGCCACAGGCGCGCGGCCCCAAAGCTCGGCAGCTCGTGAGTTGAACCAGGCGATCACGCCATCAGGCGCTCGGACTGCATATGCAGCAAACGGCAGGAGGTCGATCAGGTATGCTTGGCGTCCTAAATCGAGAGGGTCGGCTGTCGCCAACCGCATTTCCTCGGCGGATTCGTCGCGGCCTTCTTGCGAACTAGCTCCCTCGTCAGGCTTGCTGATCACGCTCTCAATCGTCGGCAACAAAGTTCGGGCCACGTCAGCCTTATCCACGTATGCCGCGACATCAACGTCCCGGGCCTGGCGTCGGACAATTGTAGGATCATTCTGGCTGACGATTACGACTTTAGATTCCGGGACTTCTCTTTGAATAATTCGCGTCGCATCGAGCCCATTCATCCGCGGCATCGAAATGTCCATCAGCACCACATCCGGTCGCAATGCTTTGGCCTTTTCGACCGCATCAGCGCCATCCTGCGCCTCGCCGCAAATTGCCCACTCAGGTCGCGATGCCAGCAGGGAGCGCACCCCTCGCCTGAACGCTTCCTGATCGTCAACCAGCAGGATACGTAACGAGCTCAAGAATCCTCTCCTCAAGGAATACAGTAAACCCTCGAATCTTCCCGAATCCAGGCATGATCCACCATACCTGATTCACCCTACTTTCTCTGATTGCCCGGGAATCGCCGTCCTTCGGTTGTGGAAGGTGTGTCCTGGTAGGCCTCATGCCCTCTGAATTCGCCTGGCGGCTGTCATTTCGGGGACACTGGTTTGTTGCAGCCAGAGGACTTAGGCCGTTCGTGGTTGTCGATCTGTCAAGTCAGGAAATAGGTAAGCGCTTGAGGCCGGCAAACATTTTATCCATAAATCTCTGGTGTCCGCTCTCATCCAGGAACAAAACCAGTTTCAGATCCTCCACATACACTGCTTCGAGTGTATGCGATTTTGGCCCGGGTCCGTGCCTGACCATTACCGCGCTGTGACCCTCATCCGGCACCGAGGTCGGCGGCATAGGGCGGGACTGCAGCACGATATCGCTGCCTTCCCTCTGTAGCGTAACCATCTTTTCCTCGCCCACTGTCTTCACCACCACCGTGTACTTCCCGGGAGCGATTTTGTGGCCGTGGCACTGCACCTCGAACGGCAGTGTGAAATGTCCCTCGAAATCCGTCTTCAAAGTTGACGGCGTGATGGCAGCAGCGTTAGGCATGTGATGTTCCTGAGCCCCGGTCTCCGCCTGCGCGTGAGCGCTGGCTGGCCACAAACACGCTAGCAACATTCCCGCGATCATCCATGTGTTTTTCCTGATGGTGCCCTTCATTGGAATCTCCTCTCCAATGACCACCAAGGATCGAATTCCGTGCTTTCCCTGCCGCTTCGATCCTTGAGCCCTGCCTGCTGCTTCGATGCCCTCGCCCTCTGATGCGCGCATCTTACTCTTGCTCTTGAAATTCATCAATCCGAAGCGGTTCCAGAGGCAAAAAATCCCGCAGCGCCATCCATCCCGTGATTGATACCCAAGGAAGCGGAATTAACAACGTTTACTTCTATAATCTCATTCTACTCTTAGCCCCTGATGCACTGGCGGTTTTGGTGAGAATAGGTATCTGATTCACGCGGAACCTGACATGTCTGGTAAACCCAGGCAATATAAAAGGGCGCCCTTCTTGGAGTAGGTTTTGAGTGTTCGGCCCGAACCCACTACAAAGGAGCGCCCTCAATGGACAGCGTGAAGTATATCGGGATGGATGTTCATCAGGAAGCGATCTCGATCGCAGCGAGTTCAGCCATCGCATGTGCCGAAGAAAAGTTCCCCAATTATGCCGAGCTACCCTTCGAAAGCTCCCCTTTGAAATGGCTTTCAACATCCTCGCGACTGAGCGGGATTTTTGCGTTGGTCAGCAAGACCGAATACACGACTTCATTTCCCGCAAGCTGCGCGGTGATAAATGCCCTCTCTTCTGACAGTTCTTGGTAGATGAATTTCACCTTTCTGCCGTCTGCAAGTGTTTTGATCCACACTTGGTCTGGCATTTTCGTGTCTCTTTAGGCGAGGTCTGCGTATACGGCGAGCATACTTTGTTCGGTTACAGGAGTCGCGGAAGCGGAATGAAACCACACCCTTTGCTGAGCTGCGGCGAAATCAGCTCCTTTCGATGGCTGCAGCCGCAGCATACGTCCGGTCTATGTGTGGCCCCGAGCGCAATCCACCTGAGTGAAGCACGCAGCGCTCCCCGGCGGCCACCCCACATGTCGGACAGGGAACTGAAGATATCTGTTCGGGCGTGAGTTCTTTCCTCTTCATAGCGTCAGAGTGCGCCAACTTCCAAATGCATAACAGCTCAATTTTGAACACTCCCCGCATTGACCGCTAGCAGCTCGCCAGACCGGTACCTTTCCAATCCAGGCAGGAATCAATTTAGTCGTGCAGGACAACACTTAGGAGGGATTTGTTGATGCGGACCTGGCTGTTGTTGTACTGGATGAAACCCAGCTTCCTGAATTTGTTCATGAAAAAATTAACCCGTGACCGCGTTGTACCAATCATCTCTGCCAGCATTTCTTGCGAGATTTTGAAGAGCATCATTTGAGGTTCGTCTTGCTTGCCGTACCGCGCCAGCAGCAGCAATGTCCGCGCCAGCCGTTTCTCGCTGGAGTTGAAGAGCTGGTCGATCAGGTCCTCTTCAACTCGAATGTTTCTGCCAAGCATGTAAGCAATGAAGCAATCGGAGAACCCATGTTCCTCGTGCAGCGCGCGAATCATCTCGTCTTTCTCAATCACCAGCACGCTGGTAGGCGCAATCGTCGTCGCCGTCGCTATGCAAATGGATTGGCCCGCGAGGCACCCTTCGCCAAAAAAATCGCCCGGTCCAAGAATCGCTACAACGGCTTCTCTGCCGACCTCATTGACCACGGTGAGCTTTACACCGCCTTCCTGAATGTATATGACATTCTCTGCGGGATCACCCTGTCCGAAGACGGTCTCTTTTCCTCGAAACTTGCGAGACACTCTCCCCAAACCGGTCGAGTCCAGAAACAGTTTCACATCGAACGCAGGGCTCTTTGACTTCGCTTTCTGGGGGGTGCGACGGACTTTGTCAGTTACACGTCGGGCTGCGCTAACAGGCATGCGTCAGAATAGCGTCAAGCCCATCCTCTTGGCTGTGCAGTATTGAACAGCCCATACGACGCATACTTATCATCTCCGTCCGTAACATGACGTGCCCAAACGCACTGCGCCAGGACGCTGATCCGCTCATGATCCCGCTTCAGGAAGCCAGCGCGCCAAAAACCTGTTTGATGCGGGGATGCAGGAGGTACAGTAGCATCCACACGGCTGCCGCCATAACAACCAAATGGCACAGGATTGACGGAACAACCGGCAGTACTCGATAGCCCCTAAAGACGAACAAGCTGAGAATCGTACATCCGATGCCCGCCGCGATGGACACGATAGATACGATCCGCGCCCATTCGCATAATTTCAGCACGCCGAATGTCAGGCAGCCCGCAACAGCCGCGAGAACCAGCAGCAATATGCCTCCCGCGATTCCCATTCCGACGATGGCATCGGAGACCGGCTCTCCTGCATCTCGGCCCGTCATTCCCATCACGGCAACGAAGAAGAAAGCGGATGAACCCAAAGCCAGACCTGCCGTGCCAAAGACTGTCAGAACCGCGATGATGGTCACACCTGCCGGGCGTTTCACGTATTTACCTCACCTTAAGCGCTTTACCTACAGAAGGCCTTTCATGACCGTGATGGGTGGCCGTGCTCGTACCTGCCGTTGCCCGCGCCGTGCTCACTCCTCAGCGGCCTCGGTCAAGGAGATTCATGTTCACTTGAGACTTGATCCTCACGCCCAGGCTTTATCCGTTGCGCGAGTCACTTCCATCAGTGCATCGGCGAACTCTAGCGTATCTTTCGTGAGACGAAGCAATCCGTCCAGGGCATCTTGAATGGCCTGCCCCTCCAGGAGTTCAATTGAATTCCTTCGCATCCTCTGCAAGCGCGAAAAGATTGCTTCTTCCGCTGCACGAATTCGCTGAACAAGTTGCTCTGGGTTTAAATCTCTCAGGGTCTCCAGTGAAGGCGTTTGCGATTCAGGGTATTTTTCGTCGTTCATACGTACTCCATCATCCACTACCTCAACCCGCGCTTTCGTTGTTCGGCGGACGATATTAGAAATTGCCGCCGGTTGATGTTCGCTTTCGCACATGGTCTCAAATCCTTAATTCTCACACTCGCTGCCCTCTACTCATTCCTGAACTTGTCCAACAATCCGTCTAATCGGGAGTTAAGCCACCAGAACCGAAACGTCTGTTCTTGCGGCAACCGGATGAGCGATGCCAAGAAACATTTAATTGTCAGGTGAGAACGGGTGGCTGAGCTGCCTCGTGCCCGTCGGCGGAAAGGGTGACGGCTTGTGCTTCGGAGGGATCGTTTCCTGGTTTGCTGAACTCGGTTAAAGCCGCGCTGGGCTTCGGTGATGCCCTCACGGTTCCGAAGAATGCCTCACGAGCTTTTTCGAACATATCTTCTGCCATATCCCAAATCTAACAAACCCGGCCGCACTAAGCTGTGCAAGACTGAACAGGTACAGACCGCTGCGGCTTTGCGTCACAGAATTCGACGATTAGCGCAGCGCGCGCGGAGATTCGATCGCGCTGTCGCGTGACGTTCGCGGCAACACTCTTTCCGGGAATCAGCTCATGGGATGGTGCTGCATCGACCGGTTGAGTTGGCACCGCATACCGGACACGTACAGCCCTGGCGCGCTGGATGTCTGGTTATCCGAGTTACAAGGCAAGTGGAATCTCTTCCGAGTTGCTCCTCATCCGTCCACAGTATTGGTGTTTTTTCCGTTTGACTGCGGGCGACACCCTGCTAACGTACTCGCGCAAAGAACATGGAGGCTAGATTGGCGCTTAACCAACTGTTGAGGGCAGTGCTGGTTGTTTTTGCAGGAATTGCGGTTGTCACCGCCTATGCGCAGCAGGGACAGTGGGCGGCAGAAGACAACACTACCGCGAAGTTCATGGTTGATGCGGAGCGACAATGGGCGGAGTCCGAGTGCACTCACAACAAGATTACTGAAAAGATCCTCGCCGACGACTTTCAGGGCACCTCTCCGGATGGGAAACGCTACACGAAATCGCAAGAAGTAGCGGAGGCCCCGCATTTGTCCGAGAACGGCCGGGATTGCCGGTTGATCGACGCGAAGGTCCGTTTCTTCGGTGACAACCTCGCCGTGGTGTACGGGAGCGAAAGTAGAATCCGGAAGGCGAAAGACGGAACCGACAAATCTCGATGCCTGATTTGGACGGATACTTGGCTCAAGCGGAATGGCAGGTGGCAAATCATCGCCGCCCAGGACACCCAAGTGGACTGCAAATAGGGCCCGACATAGATTCTTCAAGTAGATTGTCCGCCACTCGGAACTCATGGCCTAAGTCCCGATCAACCCGCAATCCGGACATCTTGAGTACTGGGCCGGAACTTGTCCGGTCATCCGACTTACCAGGCACTTGAACGCCCCCCAGCGCCTGAAAGGCTTAAATCCGGTTTATAATCCTCATCGAATCGGAATCTAATTGGCGGGTGATTCTTTGACGACCCGTGACACCATCACTCTGGTTTTCCTGTGGATTGCGGTCCTCTCGTGGGGCATCTGGATTGGCGGCACGATCTATCAGATGTTGGTGATCGTTCCCATGTGGAGCGCGTCGCCACCTGAGTCTCTACGTGGTTTTCTCACACGCACGGATTTCCTCCACCACGTCGTGAAGTTCTTCGGCCCTCGATGGATGCCACTACGCGTCTTGCCTGTGTGGGCTGCGCTATTCTGTGGTTGGAATTTACGGGCACACCGCCCGTTTCTTATCGCTGCGGCGTTTTGTGTGACCATCGGAGTCGTGTTTACGATGGCGTATATCTACCCCATCAACGCGATTCTCTTTGACCAGGTAAGCGGCAACCTTAGTGACGAAGAGATTCGTGCCCTGCTCCGCCAATGGATACTTGCAGACCGGGCGCGACTTTTCCTCATATCGGTCGGGTACCTGGCCCTGTTGCGTGCATTCAGCATGGCGATGCCTCCTTCAGGTCGCTAGGAACACTCGCGGACTATTCCCGCCATTTAGAGGACGAGTCGTAGGCTCGATAGGCGCCGATCTTAGTAGCAGGACGGCCCGCGACTAGCGCGAATCCAGCTAGGTCCTGATTTACGCGCAACCAGAGGGGTAGAACCCTGGTACGGAACATGTCCGGTTATCCGACTGACCAGGACTTTGTCGCATAACCGGGTGCCCGGCCACGCGACAGTGTCGTTCGCAAACGAACGCTGGCTAGTTGCGGGCTTCACCTAAGTTCTGTGCTCTCAGGAGATTAAGAGATGCTATCCTTGGAACCATTCTTGCTGTCTGTTCTGCAAGAGCAGCAGGAGGCGTCGCTTGCTCACTCGCTTGCAAGATCTCAGATTTAGCCTTCGCATGCTGACGAAAAGCCCTGGCTTCACTACGGTCGCCATGCTTACGCTTGCTCTCGGCATTGGCGCAAACACGGCGTTATTCAGTGTGGTCAACGCGGTCCTCTTGCGGCAACTTCCCTTCGCGCATGCCGACCGTGCCGTTTGGATCACGGGGGTACGGCCGGACCGAAGTGATGCTCCATTTTCGCTTCCAGATTTTCTGGATTATCGTGACCACACCGACTCCCTCGACTCGCTCTCTGCGATTGGAAATTGGAGCGCGAACTTGACGGGTCGGGGCAACGCCGAACGCCTCAACGGTGTGCGTGTTTCGGCAAATCTGTTTGAAACCTTGGGCGTGAACACTGTTGTCGGCCGCACGCTCGAACCGGAGGATGACCGTCCGGAAGCTCCGCGCGTTGCGGTTATGACCTACGGACTTTGGCAGCGCCGATTTGGCGGTGACAGCAGCCTCGTCGGCCAGGCACTCGAACTCAACGGTGCAACCTACACTTTGGTCGGCATTTTGCCTCCGAATTTCTTCTTCCCCATCCCCGAAGCAGAACTGGCAGTGCCTCTGGTCCCCGATACCGATCCCTGGCGTCAGAACCGGAACACCGTAAATTTTCTGACCATGGTAGGACGTACTCGCCAAGGTGTCCCCTCCGAGCGCGCCGAGGCAGAGATGAATGCGCTGGCACGCAAACTCCGCCAACAATTTCCTGAGCCCAACGCGCGAAAGTTGGGCGTGAATTTGACACCCATGCGTGACCGAATAGTCGGCGGTTACCGCCGGGCGCTCTGGGTGCTCCTCGGAGCGGTAGGCTTCGTGCTCCTGATCGCGTGCGCCAATCTAGCGAGCCTGAATCTTGTACGCGCTGCTCAGCGACGAAGGGAAATGTCGATTCGTTCCGCACTCGGCGCCACTCGCAGGCAGATCATCGGACAACTCCTGTTGGAGAGCGCCTTGCTCGCGGCCGGTGGAGGGATGTTGGGTGCGTTGCTCGCGCCCATCCTCATTCGAGGTTTGCTCGCAATGAGTCCTTCCAGTATTCCTCGCGCGGGAGAGATAGGTCTGGACGTCTCGGCACTTGCCTTTACCCTCCTCGTTTCCTTCGCGGCGGCCATGGTCAGCGGACTGGCGCCAGCCCTCGCGACCTCGCATGGAGATTTGGCGCAGCAGCTAAACGAAGCAGGCCGCAGTTCCACTGAAGGGAGCCGGGGAAAGATTTTGCGAACCGTCCTCGTCGTCGTCGAGGTGGCCCTTTCCCTGATTCTTTTGGCGGGCGCGGGAGTTTTGCTCAAGAGTTTTTCCAAACTGCAGGCCGTAAATACGGGCTTTGATACACACGGGGTTCTTGCCGTCAGGCTCTCGCTCCCCAAAGCCCGTTATCCTCATCTTGTGGACGTCACCCGCTTTTACGATGCGCTGCTTCCCCGTGTCCAGACGATTCCAGGAGTCTTCGCTGTCGGAGTAGTCCAGAGGCTCCCACTCAGCGGCCAGGTCGCGTCGGTTCACTTTACGATCGTTGGCCGCGCATTTTCGAAGGAGCAGGCTCCCGAATCGCAATATCGCATCGTGAGCCCCATGTACTTGAAAGCCATGCGAATCTCCCTCCTGGCCGGGCGCGAATTCAATGAGACCGATACAGATCGCACCCCGCTTGTCTGCTACATCAATGAAACTTTGGCCCGGCGTTACTGGCCCGGGGGTGACGCGCTCGGCGCTCATGTGATGCTCGACGACAACGACTCCGGCCCGCGCAACGCTCAGGTAGTCGGCATTATCCACGATGTCAAAGACAGAGGCCTCGAAGCCGCTCCCAGTTTCGACATTTACATACCCTTCCGCCAAACTCACGAAGACGCCGTCGTCCAGCTTCAAAACAATCAGTACTGGGTGGTGCGCACGGAAGGCGACCCGCTCGCTCTCGTCAACTCTTTTCGTGAGCAGGTCCGCAGCGTGGATGGAGATGTACCTGCTTCCAACGTCCGTTCCATGGATCAGTATCTTTCACTCACCATCGCGCCTCGCCGTTTCAATCTCCAACTCCTTTCCATCTTTGCGCTCGCAGCTCTCGCTCTTTCGGCCGCCGGAATTTATGGCGTCATCTCCTATTCTGTAAACCAGCGGGTACATGAAATAGGCGTGCGCATGGCCATGGGGGCTCAGCGAGGCCACGTGTTGAAGATGGTTATCGGAGACGGCCTCAAGCCTGTCCTCGCCGGATTAGCGCTGGGTATCCTTGGCGTGCTGGGGTTAAGCAAGGCATTGACCAGCTTGGTGTACGCGGTCAGCGCGTCGGACCCCGCCACCTTGGCGGCCGTTACTCTGTTATTCGGCTGCGTGTCTCTGGCCGCTCTGTATCTACCTGCTCGGCGTGCCACCAAGATCGATCCGCTCATCGCTTTACGTTTCGAATGAGAATCCACCAAGGTAGGAGCTATGAGACGCATCTCACAAAACAGGTGGGAGGAAGACACAAGCGAAGAGCTCCACTTCCATCGGCATGGAATCAAGCGTATATGAACTAGTCTTAAAGCTTGTGAAGCGCCTCCTCGAGGAACGGAACCGGACAACTCGCTATAAACACGCAAACCGGACAAGTTGAGTACTGGGCCGGAACATGTCCGGTTATCCGACTTATCGGGACTTGGCCTCGCGGTGTGATTGACTCTGTCACCCGAGGGAGAGAATATTGGACATCGACACTGTGAGTTACCATGAGGCCAGCGATACTCTTACTCGCCGCCCCCGTCCTTATCTCGCTACTCGCCAGCGTTGTCTTCGCTAAAGAGTGCAGCATCGGAATCTATGCGGTGATTGGTCAGGTCACGCTTGAGCCCGACGGTCCTTCGCCGAACCTAGTCCGTATTTCTGGCGTATTCGTCGTTCCCGTGCCAATGTCGAGCGGCCTGTACAAGAGTCCTCAGCGCGGCTATCTCTATTTTCGTATTCCTCCCGGGAGGGAACAGGAAGCTCGAAAGGAGTGGAAAGAACTCAAGGCAATCGCGGGAAGCGGGCAGGTCGTTGGATTTACCAGCTACTGGGTGCCTAACCCGAACCATTCACTGGAAGTGAGTGTACACACAGACGGAGATACGGCAGCGCCAGTCGCGTATCCGATTGCTCACCCCAAAGGAATCGTGAAGTCTGGCGACCAGAACGACCCTGACTTCCATAAGATTGCCGTGCAGCTCCAGAATGCGCCGCATCCCAAATAATCGCCGTATGCCAAAATAATCTATCCAGTTCAGTGCCCGATTAACGCGCAAACCTGACATGCCTGGTTATCCGAGCAATCACGCACGGCGGCATCGGCGTTTGCAATTCCTGCTTTGTGTCTCTATGGTCTCTCTTTAGTCTGGTCTGTTATCCAGTTCGTTTCCCATGTTTTCCCTCCGTCGTCAGAAAATGCCTGTTCGAAGTGTGGCGAATTCGTTGTGACGTCTGACCAGACGAATCGGGCATAGATCGCTCTGCCTTCATAGATTTGCTGGTTGTAGAATTCCCCTCGCCCGTTGTTAAACTGTCCCACCATGGGATTCTGCTCCAGGACTCCATCGGCCCCGTTGGCCCAGTAAATGCTCCACTGATGGGACTCCGGGTTGTAAAGCCGCAACGCCAGCCCCTGGATACGAACGTGTTTGTCCGCGCTCTCGACAACTACCTCCTCTACCTCCCCACGGCCGTCCAGGACTTTCCGACACACCGTGGTCCCGTCGAATTCCACCCATTCGGTGGAACCGGCTAAGCGCCGCACCAGTCGTTTCAGGTGGAATTTCCATGTGCCAACGAGGAAGTCAAAATCGTGCTGTCCATCCCGACCCTTGGGGTGTGTTGCGGCTGGATTCGTCTTCGGGGTGGCCCCAGGGCCCCACAGGACTAAAGCTACAAGACACGTCAGCATGCATAATCCAATGGATTTAGAAGGCTTGCGTAGACTCTTGGATGTCATTGTATGCGCCTCGCTTAGCTATTTTCGGCGTCCCTGACCTTGAGTGGCGCCTCAGACAGGCTGATTAACGCACCAGTTCATCGATCAAAAGACTACCGTGTTATCTGAGCGTGAGACGAGATTATTGCGATTCCGTCTCAGAGGCTTTTGTGCGTTTCCGAGAAGGTAAGCCGTTGCCCCGCTATGATTCCCCACACAAGGTCTATGTGCTTGAAATCCTGCCCGAAGTCCCGATTAACGCGCAAACCAGGCATGTTGAGTACTAGCGCGGAACTTGTCCGGTTATCCGACTAATCGGGACTTAGCATGCCGCTGCTGGGGCGATTGCTGGTGATAGGGCCATTTTTCAACAGTAACGAGGTGTCGAGTGGTTCGACGTAAGACGAAGCGGGGAGAATCAATCCACGTGGACTCGGTATTCGGAGGGCTGAAAGATCACACCTACGGTCTTGCTGTCGTGCGCGGTGGTGAAGACCAGACTTGTCTCTCCTCTGCCGACTGCCTCAAACGTCCAGATATAGTTGTCGACGCATGGCGACGCACACATGGTGCTAAACCACGACCGACCGAGCTCCTGCACCACCTGCGTTTCCTCGGACGCGACCGAAGCTGAGTCTCCGTCGAACACATTGAACGCCACCTGAAAAATATCGCCCTCCTTGTAATGAAGGGATGTCTTGGCGTTTGAGCCGCCTATGAGTTGTGCGGACAGGACGTTTTGGGTGAGAGCGGTAAGAAACTTGCCGTTTTGATCGAAGCGCAATCGCGCGAACAACCTCGCGCTTCCTTCCTTTAAGGGCAATGAATAGTCCATAACCAGGTCAACCGCACCGCCCGGCAGCCTGCGGGAAAATGGAAAATTGTCGATCGTGTGAGCACTCGGCTTGACACTGCCTATAGCATCGGGCGGCAAGAGATTTCTGGCGGCCGCGTCTTCTGCAAGGTTTCCCAAAATATTCGGCGCGTCTGGATCTAACAACGGAGGATTGCCGTTTACAACTAACACTCCAAAAATCCGATCTTTGCTGAACGGAAACGGTACGACGACAATGTCAACCGGTCCTGCAGACCGGAACTGAGCCATGTATCCCGCATCGCTTCCCAGGGAAAGCGTGAATGCGAGAGCTTCCAGAGTCGCTCCGTCTGCACGCATAGAGTCGATCAAACAGGTAAGGCGCTTTGGCGGGTCGTCTCCACCACAGCGGTCCCTAATTTCAGCGAGTTTCCCCGGCATCGGCCTCCAGACCGCCCGCGCAGTGGGTGCGATTTGCGGCGCGTGGCAGTCGCTGCGCAGTGCGACCGCAAAGATGAGGCACGAACCGACAACGGGAACGATGATCGACTTGAAAATTGCAGGCGCTCCTTGCTTGGGAGTATAGTCAAAAATATAGACGGTGCCTCGTCGGGTAGACGTTGCCTTTGGATACTACCCCTTTCCTGCGTTGACGGGCCTTTCCGTGCAGCCTGACATCACACAGGTGTATCACCTTTCCCCGCCTTATAGCCTACCCCGTCAGCGAGAAGGGACAGCTGGCGGGTCAAGTCCCGATAAACGCGCTTACCGGAGAAATAAAGTACAACTTCAAATGTCCGGTTATCCGACTAACCCGGGAAGTATAGACACTCAGTGCTGAAGCGCTTCAAATACGAATCACTTCGGAATCATTCCGATTGTCCGCAGCCACGTCTCCACCAACTGGGGCCATTCCGTAATCGGAAGCTCCGTGCGCCGCAGCCCAAACGCATGGCCGCCCTGGGCATACAAATGCATCTCCGCGGGAACACCGGCGTTTTTCAGCGCAATGTAGTAAGCCAGCGCGTCGTCTACGTTGTCCACGTG
>Ga0210384_10001988_pt1 | contig 25973 bp, 21 predicted proteins | sample IncBWH2MmetaG_FD_160574 | JGI IMG/M metagenome (GOLD analysis project Ga0210384, IMG submission 160574) | Forest soil microbial communities from Barre Woods Harvard Forest LTER site, Petersham, Massachusetts, United States - Inc-BW-H-2-M | ecosystem: Environmental > Terrestrial > Soil >...
ATGCTGAAGAATTTGGTGCGGACGAGCGGCTTGGCCAGCAGAGCCGTGAGCGGGGTAACGCGGTAGACCACCGCCATGGGCGTGCCGAGCAGGGCGGCTTCGACGGTGGCTGTGCCGCTGCACACGAGAGCCGCGTCGGCGGAGGCGAGGGCGTTGTAGGTTTCGTTTTGCACGATGACTGGATGGCGATCTAGCGGGATTAGTGTGCGGAGGCGGGCGAGATCGATTCCGGGCGCCACGGCCAGGACAAAGTTATAGGCGGCGGGGGCGAGGCGTTCCAGTTCGCGGCAGGCTTCGAGCATGGTGGGAAGGTGGCGAGAGATTTCGCCCCAGCGGCTGCCGGGCAACAGCGTGATGATGGGATGGCGCGGATCGAGGTTGTGGTTGGCGGCGAATTGCTCGCGGGAGAGAGTTGGCTGGACGGTGCCGACCAGCGGATGGCCGATGAATTTGGCGTTCACGCCTCGCTCGCGGAAGAAATCTTCTTCGAAGGGAAAGATGCAGAGCGCTTGAACGAAGCGGCGGCGCACGAGATTGGCGCGCCACGGGCGCCAGGCCCAGAACTGCGGGCAAATGTAATAGACGTTGCGGATGCCGAGCGGGAGTAGTTTGCGGGCCAGGCGGAGATGAAAGCCGGGGAAGTCCGTGAGGATGGCGAGTGCGGGCCCTCGTTGGCGTGCGGCGGCGACGAGTTTGCGCATGGCGCGGATTAGCGAGGGAAGATGGCTGAGGATTTCGGTGATGCCGACGACGGAGACTTCGTGGTAGTCGGCGATGATGTCGACGCCTGCTGCGCGCATTTGATCGCCGCCTAGGCCGAAGATTTTTACCTTGAGGCGTTGCTGCAGGGCGGTGGCCAGGCGGGCGGCGTACATGTCCCCGGAGGCTTCGCCGGCGGAGAGGAGAACAGGGATCGGGGTCATTGGTGTGCCGTTTGCTGGTGTCTGAGCAAGGTTGCAACCGCGAAAGCGGCGTCGGGCCGCCGCAGTCCAAAGGCTGACGCAGCATGCTGCGCCGCTACAAGGACGCAGATTGTGTTAGTCATTCGCGGGCAGCGGCGAGGAGACCGGCGCGTCTTCGGACGCAGCGGCGTTGGCGTTGGCGGCGTGGCCATTGGTGGGAAGGCCGAGTTCCTGCTCCTTGTATTGCAGCTGGTAGAGGCGGTAGTAGATGCCGCGCTGGGCGAGAAGCTGCTGGTGCGCGCCTTGTTCGCGGAGGCGACCCTTGTGGAAGACCAGGATGCGGTCGGCGTGTTGAATGGTGCTGAGGCGGTGCGCGATGACCAGGGCGGTGCGGCCGCAGAGCAAGCGGTCGAGCGCTTCGCGAATTTGCAACTCGGTCTTTGTATCGACGCTCGAGGTGGCTTCGTCGAGGATAAGGAAGCGCGGATTGTGGGCGAGAGCACGGGCGAAATTGATGAGCTGGCGCTGGCCTACGGAAAGAGTCGATCCGCGTTCGTTGACTTCGGTAGCGACGCCTTCTGGAAGCGAATGCACGAAATCGCCGAGGCCGATTTCCTGGACGGCGCGCTCGACGGTCGAGCGGTTGATGCCCGTAGTGCCGAGGCGAATATTGGATTCGATGGTGCCAGTAAAGAGAAAGGGATCCTGGAGGACGATGCCAAACTGGCGGCGCAGGTCCTGCAGATTGATGGCGCGGATATCGACGCCGTCCAGAAGAATCTGGCCGCGCTGGATGTCGTAAAAGCGCAGCAGGAGAGAAATGAGCGTGGTCTTGCCGGCGCCGGTGTGGCCGACGATGGCAAAAGTCTCGCCGGGCGGCACGCGAAAGGAAACATCGCGGAGAACCCAGTCTTCGTCCGTGGGACTGGTAGCGTTGCGATAAGCGAACCAAACATTGCGGAATTCGATTTCGCCGCGAGGATTCTTGAGCGGAATGGCGTTGGGATCGGACGTGATGGTTACGGGTTCATCAAGAAGCTTGAAGATGCGCTCGGAGGCGGCCATGGCGGACTGCAAAATGTTGAATTTTTCGCTGAGGTCCTGAATGGGGCGGAAGAAGCGCTGCGCGAACATGGTGAAAGCAGTGAGCACGCCGAGACTGAGCGCACCGTGAAGGACGCGCATGCCGCCGGTCCAGTAGATCAGCGCGATGGTGGCAAAGCTCATGAACTCGACGGCGGGATAAAAAACCGCATAGGCCAGGATGGCGTCGCGCCACGCAAGCATATTCTCGCGGTTGCGCTTGTGGAATTCCGCGCGGGCCTTTTTCTCGCGATTAAACAGCTGTACGACGTGCATTCCGGAAATGTATTCCTGCAGGAAGGCATTGATACGAGCGATGGCGGTGCGAATGCGGCGGTTGGCGTCGCGCACGAATTTGCGGAAGATCACGGTGATCACGAGGATGCCGGGGAGCACGGCGAGGGTAGCGAGCGCGAGGCGCGTATCGATCCAAAAGAGCACTCCGGCCATGACCGCAAGGAGAAAGAAGTCGTTGATCATGGTGACGACGCCGGCGGCGAAGAGATCGTTGAGAGCATCGACGTCCGTGGTAACGCGGGTGACCAGACGGCCGACCGGGTTACGGTCGAAGTAGCTCATCGGCAGGCGTTGCAGATGACCGAAGATTTCGCTGCGCATGTCGTACATGGTCTGCTGGCCGACGCGCTGCATGATACGGATTTGCAAATATTGCGCGAGGAAATCGAATATGAGCACGAGCAGGAAGACGATGCTGATGATTTCGATGCCGCGCCACGCTTGCCCCTCCGGCAAGGCGTGCTTGATCGCCGGAACAAAGTAAGCGTCGATCGCTTTGCGGAAGAGCAGCGGCGGCGCGAGCTCCAGTGGAGTGACGATGGCTACCAGCGCCAGGGCCATGACCACACGCCAGCGATACGGCCGCAAATAACCGAGCAGCCGGCGCATCAGGCGCGAGTCGTACGCTTTGCCGAGTGCTTCTTCTTCGTGCTGCGTGCTCATGCGTTTTCGAGCTCTTCCTCGAGCAATTGCTTGCGATACAAGTCCGCGTAATACCCGCCGCGCCCCAGCAACTCATCATGCGTGCCGCGCTCGATGATGGCGCCATCGCGCAGAACCACGATCTGGTCGGCATTCTGCACCGTGGAGGTACGATGAGAAATCAGCACCGTGGTGCGGCCGCGCATGACGCCGCGCAGTCCAGCGAGAATTTTTTCCTCTGTTTGCGTATCCACGCTGGAAAGGGAGTCGTCAAGGATGAGAATGCGTGGATCGCGCACGACGGCGCGAGCAATGGCGGTCCGCTGCTTCTGGCCGCCGGAAAGAGTAACGCCGCGCTCGCCGACCATGGTTTCGTAGCCGCCCGGGAAGCCTTCAATGTCTCCGTGCAGGCTGGCGATTTCCGCGGCTTCGCGGGCGCGTTGCGCGTCGAAATCCGGCAATCCAAAAGCGATGTTGCCTCCCACGGTTTCACCGAAAAGATAAGTGTCCTGCGGCACGTAGCCGATGCTGCGCCGCAGCGTTTCCAGCGGCCATTCGCGGATGGGGCGGCCGTCGATGAGCACCTGATTGCCCGGGGCTTCCCAGAGGCGCGCAATGAGCGCGGCCAGTGTGGTTTTGCCGCTGCCGGTGGGTCCGACGATCGCCACTGTGGAGCCGGCGGGAATCTTCAGATTGATGTCGTGAAGAACCGGATGCGCGCCGTTGCCGTTGGTTTTGCCGCCACCGTTGGCACCGGCGCCGGCGAGAGTCGTTGGGTAGGTGAAGTTGAGGTTGCGAAATTCGATTTCACCGCGCGGCGTTTCTCCGGCGGGAACTTTGGCATGGCGGTCGTCCACTTGCGGCTGGGCGGTCAGAATGTAGTTCAGGCGGCCCATCGACGCCGCGCCGCGCTGAAAAATATTGGTCACCCAGCCGAGCGCGATCATCGGCCAGACCAGCAGAGTCAGATAGCCGTTGAAGGAAATCAGGCCGCCAAGCGAAATCCGCCCCTGCAGAAGCTGGTGGCCGCCCTGCCACAGAACAATCAAAAAAGTCGTTCCGATAAGCGCCTGGAGAGACGGCATGAACATGCTCCACGTACGGATCAGGCGGATGTTACGCGAAACGTATTCACGATTAGGGCTGTCGAATCCGCGAATCTCCGATTCTTCCTGCACGTAGGCTCGCACGACGCGAACGCCGGAGAGATTTTCTTGGACTCGAGCGGTTAGCGTGGCCAGAGCGGCCTGAATTCTTTCATAGAGATCGTGAATGGTCTTTCCGAAGAACCACACCGCCACCGCAACGATGGGCGCTGGGAGCAAGACCCAGAGCGTGAGCGAAGGAGAGAGCATCACCAGAATGACGATGGCGAGCACCATCGTTGCAAGGGTTGTGGCGCTGTACATGATGCCGGGCCCCAGCACCATACGGACGGCGTTCAGGTCATTAGTGGCGCGGGACATCAGTTCGCCGGTACGATTGCGTACGTAAAACTCAGGTTCGAGAAGCAGCAAGCGGTCGAGAAGATCGCTGCGGATATCGAATTCGATGTCTCGCGATACGCCGATCAGGACCCAGCGCGCGGTGAAAGACAACAAGCCTTTCATGACCACGCAAAGAACAACGATCGAACAATAGATCAGCAGCGCGCGGCGGCTGCTGGGCGCGTAAAACGGGATATAGCGTGCCACGTCCGAAACGCCAGGCGCCGCCGCAGGGCCCGCCGAGGGAATGGCCTGCTGCGCGTGCTGAAAAGGCACGGGGTTTCCCGCCAGAATGTCGGTAATGACCCCGGTGGCGAGAGGAATAATGTTGCCGACCAGCCCCATCAGCAACACCGCCAGCAATCCTATGGCGATGCCGCCTTTGTAGCGTGGCAAGTACGGAAGTAATCCCTGCAGATCCCGGCGAGTCGAAGACGCCGGTGCCTTCTTGGCCGCCGCGTTCGCGCCAGAAACAGTGGAAGCCGCCGCGCTCATCGCAGAGTGGACCTCGCTTCGCCAAGAGATGGAGATTCAAGGAGGAAATGTTCATAGGAGCGGTCCAGCGACTGATAGCGCTTGGTTTTCGGATTCCAGCGCACGCCGACAGGCAAAACGTGCGGGTCGCTATTGCCTTTGACTGGGGTGAAATAAAGCTGCAAGCCCGTATCGGCGTTTTGTTCCCACTGCAGGCGCCAGCCGCTGATGGAATCGATCGGAGAGAGCGCCAGGAAGCCCTGCGTATTTTTCAAATGTTCGTCGGCGCGCAGAATCTCGGTCCACTTGCCGTCGTCATTCTCGGCAATGACGGCGCGCGTGACCACGGTGCCGGGAATGGTGTTTTGCGGTGTTTTAGGGACGACGTTGGCGGCTAGAACCTGCTGCTTGCCGGTCTTCGCCAGATCGCCGTAAGCGAGAACCTGCGCTTCGCGTCCAAGAATAGTTGCTGCGACCGCTTGCATGTCTTCGGGGATGGCAGGCTTGGCGGGTTCGGCCGCGGCAGTAGGCTTACTGGGAGCGGAGTCGCACCCGGCTAGGCAAAGACAACCTCCCAGCAAGAAAACGCCGAGCGCAGCATGGCCGAAACTAGACGCAGCGCGCCGCGGCCCAGCGAAAAATGTCCAGTGGTGGGGCATGGAGCGAGCGTGTGGATGCTCACTAGTGGAAGACGGAAAGCAGCCGCCATCGTGAGCATGCTGGCCAAGATTTGATATCGCCGTTTTCATTAGAGGCTGGATGCTGCCAAAGTGATTTCCACCACGCGTCCCGCTCGGTCGTCTTGTTCCGGCGTGCACACCACCTGCATGACCTGCGGCACGTCCGGTCCGGCCCAGTCAAAAGCGTAATACAGCAATTCTAACGGTTGCCCGCCTTTGGTGGAAGGACTGCGCGAATCGGGGTTGCCGTAGAGCGCCACGGTCTGGTTACATTCGTCGGAAACGCGCAGGCCCCGCCCGGTCCGCCACGGGCTAGGCGGTACAGGAACGCAATCACCCACCCATTCTTTGTGTTCGACTCTTACCACTTCGACGCGATCCTTCTCATCGGCGTCCACGACGAGAGTTTCTTTCCGGCAGTTGTCCATCCAACGAGTCGAATAGTCACCGGTTCGAGGCGCGTCGCCGTACTTCTTTGTAACCTCGGTCAACAAATCGCGTCCCGGGCGAATTCCCCCCAGTGTCACCTCGTTCTTGCGTTTTGTCGAAGAGGATTGCGAGCCAGCCCTCCCAACTCTTGGAACGCCCGCAAGAGCAAACAGCACGCAAATTGCCGCGCTAGCGCTGAGCCAGAATGGCGTCGATGCGAGCTTCAAAATTTTCCTCACCTTCGGACCATAATTCGCTGCGCTCAATAGGAAGTGCGCGCTCGATGGCATCGAGCCAATTCATCAGTTCTTGGATGTTCTCTCGCGTCTTTGCGTGATATTCCCGGGTGTTGTTGGAGGCGGTCATCCACTGGCGGAAGGTATGCTCAACCGGATGATCGGACGTCGAGAACGGATTCGACGCGGTGCCGGGCGCGAGGATGCCGCCGTGACCGGTGAAAAAATGCTCGAAGCCCAGATCGGCGCTGAAATGGCCTGCGGCGGCGGCGACGCCGTCATCATATTGCGGGCCATGGCAAGTCAGCACCAGGGGCTCGGGCTTGCGCTGCCATTTTAGCGTTTCCATGTCGAAGCTCCACAAGTCCCAGCGAGCAGACGCGATGTAAGCGGAGTCCGTATGGAAATGTTGCACGGCCAGCGCGGCGACTTCCGCGGGCCCGTAGCCCAGCCCGTGGATATCCCATTCGGCAGCCAGAGGCTCAGTGGGTTCGACGGCTTGCACGAGCAGTTCGTCGAACTCCGGATGGGATTCCGAGCGCGGCGCCGTGGTGAGAAAGCGCGCGAACTCATGAATCATCGTCGATTCGGAAAAGTCGCGCGTCCAAAAACGGAGGTAAGCCCGGTTGGCCATGGAAGAACAAGTTTACCGTCGCGCGGGAAAAGTTGAAAGTCGCGCCGGGTGAGTCGCTCTTGTCAGGAGAGGCCTGAAGCGGTTTGCGCTTTGCTCTTCAGGTCGCTCGAGGGCATTTCCAGGTTGGAGGCGATCTGCTGCAGGCGATCGCTGAGCGTTCCGGCCATTTGGGAAAAGACCTCGGTGAACGTAGTGCGCAGTTTTTCTTCGGCGGTCGAGGTAATGCTGGCGATGATTTCGCGTGACTGATGATCGAGGCTGGCGACGGTGGCGAGCATCCACTGCGTCGATACGTTTTCCAAGCGATGACGATGTTGCTCGGCGGCATCTTCCGCAAGCCGCGAGAAGAGCTGCCCGAGTTCCGCCTGATGTCCGGTGATTAGCGACTTCCAGGAATCCAGCAGCGGGCCGAAACCTTGCTGAACGCGCTGCTGCGCTTCCAGCACGCTGGATTCCAGCACGCTACTCAGCGCACCCTGGAAGCGGCGCAGAAAAGCTTCCTGTTCGCCGGTGACGCGAAGCGCGATGGCCGCCCGCGTGGTGTCGAGTTCGATGCGCGTTTCGGCTGCGGATTTGTGCACTTCCTCGACGAAGCCGTCGAGCTCGGTCCGCGCGTTGCGCTGAATTTCGTCCGTGAACGCCGCCGAAGTGGTATCCGCGGCTTCGGCGAACAGCGCTCGCGCGCGGTCGAAGCCTTCGCGCACCACGTCATCGATTTGCGTGCGCGTATGCGCCACGAAGCTGCGGCTGGAATGGTCCAGCTCGCTGGCAAACACAGCCGAGACTTCGCCGGCTTTTTCACGGAAGTTCAGGGCTGTTTGTTCCAGCGCTTTCTCCGCGCCGGCCTGAATCTGCGTCTGCGCTCTCTTTTCGTACCACTCGGAGGACTTGAAGATGTCTTCGACCGCCTGATGCTTGAGCTCGTTGATGCGCGTTTCGAGTTCCAGCAGGTTGCGGCTGTTCACCGATTGCGCGGTTTCCTGCAGCAGTTGCTCCACGCTGCCCAGATTTTCGCGGAAGCGTCCGAGCGATTCGGCGAAAGCTTCGTCTGCCGAAGCGCGAATGCGGTCTTGCTGCAGCGTGAGCGCGGCGTCTAGAAGGGAGCGGCCGCCCGCGAGGCGATGCATGGCTTCGTCGGCGCGCGAAATGTGCGGCTCGACCCTTGCTTGGATCTGCTCGTCGAAGTGCGCGACGGCTTGATGGCTGGCATCCTCGAACGTTGAGCGAATACGCGCATTGATTTCTTCGAAGAGCGATTCCGATCGGCGATGCAATTCATTGCGGTGCAGGCTCAGCACGTCGTCGAGTTGCGATTGAAAGCCGCCGATGGCCTGCTGCTGCACTGTGTCCACGCGCGAGGAGAAGTGCTCGAGCTGCACGATGGCTTCCTGCGCCCCCGCCAGCACGCTGTCTAGCCGCTGCGTCTGCTCCTGCAGCGCTTCCTTTAGCGTAGCCAGGCGCTGCTCGACTTCCGCGGAGTTGCTCGCGGCGTTGTCGCGCAGCATCGTGAAATGGTTCGCGCTGTCTTCCTGGATCCGCGACATCAGATCGCGCGAATGCTCCGTCAGCGAAGCGGCGGCCTGCTCCCGCGCTGCGCCGAAGCCTGCCTCCAGCACGGACTGCCAGCGCGAATGCGCGGCGTCCAGTTCACTGGCCAGATGGCTCTGCCAGTTGGCCTTCGCGGTTTCAACGGCGGAGCCAAGCTGTTCTTGCACTTGCCGCGCAGCAGCTTGCAGGGCTTCTCGTTCGGCGGCGGCTGTCTGTTCGCGTTGCCGAGCGGATTCTTCTTGAGCGCGCGCGCCTGCTTCGCGCTCCGCCGCCGCTCGCGCTTCGATATCCGCCGCTTGCGCTTTCAGCCGTGCCGCGGTTTCTTCGGCTTGCCCGCAGATCGATTGCAAGCTCCCGGCCGCGCTGGCCAATTGCTGCGCGTGCTGGCTGCGTTGTGTTGCGCCTTCCTGCGAAAGGTGCGCGGTCAAATCGCGGGTCAGTTGTTCGAGCTGCGGCGCCAGCCAGCGGGGCAGCTCATCGCGCAAAACTTCCGCGGCGGCAGCGTTGGCGTTGCGCGAGCGCTCGTCGGTCTCGCGGCGGATTCGTTCGATCGCTCGCGAAGCTTCGTTGGCCACTTCCGCGCGCGCCGCCGCAAACTTCTGCTCCCACTGATCGAAAGAAGCGCGGCTCTCCGCGGACACCGCATGCGTCGCTGCTTCGCGCGCCGCGGCCTGAATCTGTTGCTTGGCGTCGGCCAGCAAACGCGCCACTTGCCTGGCTAGTTGCAGTGAAGCGTCCGTTGTACTTCCCGGAGCGGGCATCACCCGCAGATTGTCCGCGCCCATCGCCGGCGGCAATTCAGCGTCCGCAAGCGGCAGCGAGAACTCGAGTTCCGAAGCAGCCGTTTCGGATGAGGCAGGCTTATCCGGCCCGTTCGCGGTGGCTCCCAGCAAGTGGCTGGCAGGATCGGGAAACGAAAACCAGTCTTCCGGCGGAAACGCGATGCTCCAGGCATTGCCGGGAATTTCCAACTCCAGCGCCACCTGAAAAAGCTGCCGCACCGTGCGCGGACGCTGAATCCATGCCACGCGCCCTCGCACAGTGCGCGGCGGCTGTCCCGTTTCCGAATGCGGCACGTCCAGCGACACCCACATGTTTTTCAACACGTAGTGTTTGGACTGGTACCGGCACCCGTGGCAATTAATAATCAGCGTCGACGTCCGCTCGGTAAACGGCCGCCCCAGCGCATCCACTCCGGTCACCGAAAGCGGTACCGCCTGCACGATGCGCGTACTGCGCCGCTTGCGCAGCTCGGTGCTCGGGCTCACGGCGTTGTCTGACACCTCTGTCGTCCCATCGGCAAGATTGCCGCCCGAATCATTCATTGAATACCGCCGCCGTTTCTTCGTATGCGTCCCAAGTTCATTCGGCCAACTTCATTTGCTCAAGTTCCTGCGTGCGTTGCGCTAGTGCGATGGTTTGTCCGGAGTGCTTTCCAGGGCCGCCGAACGATGGGTTCCCGTCAGGACCGTCCACACTTCCTTGGCCACCCAAATCGGCCCTACCAGCAAATAAACCGCGCCTTGGAAAAACGCCGGACGATTTCCTTCGATCCGGTGTCCTAGAAACAAAAAAACCCAGCCTCCCAGGAAAAAACCAATTCCCCAGAGCCACTTGGTGAGAACCAGAAGGAGCAAACCTGCGAAGATCATGGGTATCCCCACGCCGTGGAGAACCTTATTCCACGCGGACGTGTGCTCATGATCGTATTGCGCCATGTAGTGCGCCAAGCTGGGCACAGCGCACCTCCTGTCGACCGCTGCGGCGGTCATACGGTTGGGGGGACAGCCTACCGCGGAAACCTGAATTTATACTGAAATGACGCGCTCCGCTAGTGGGTACCACACGTACTCCCGGATAGGTAAGCCTAGTACGAAGCCGCACCATTCCTCATAGCGACCGCTTTCTGCTTGCCCCGGCTTTGTCGGGGAGCGGTCGCTTTGGGCGTCGCCAAGGCCATTGGTCCATTGTGGCGCTCCACCACCTGTGCACCTGCCTGTTTTTCTCGCCGCTGTCAGGCATAATCTCTCCCGCGACCTTTGCAGGCATCTCGCATCCAAACCACCGCAAGGAGCCACCTATGAGCGCCGTCGTCTACGTCTCGAAATCGCGTCTCGAACGCAAGCAAGGCCCCCTCCGCATCGCCCACCTGCCTGGCGAACCCAATCCCGTCGTCTATAGCGTCCACGGCGCCATTGCCGCGCACTACAAGATGGACCCCTCCAAGCTGAAGGAGCCCCACGCCGCCACCATCGACTACGTCATTTCTGCTACCGCTGGTTGAATGATGGGTACTTTCGGAGGTGCGCTGGAAGCGCGCCAAATCGATGCCAGCAATGGAAAGCTCACCGCCGAGGTCACCGGAGAAGTGGAAACCGAAGACGGCGTTCTGGTGATCCGCCGCATACACGTAGCCATGCGTTTAGTGGCCCAGGAAACCCCGGAAATGAAGCAGACCATCGAGCGCGTCCATGGACTCTATGCCATGAATTGCCCGCTCTATCGCACATTGCACGACGCCATACAGCTCACGTCGTCTTACGTGATCGCATCGCAGCCTGCCACTTCTTCGGCCTAGCTCGCCAGCCTCCAATAGAATGGCGCGCCACATGAACACCATCTACTGCACGCAAATCCCAAGTCCCGTCGGGCCGTTGCTCCTCGCAGGCAGCGAGCGCGGCCTGCGCGAAGTCCGTTTCGTCGCAGGCCGCCGCCCTCAGCGCGCGGATCCCGAATGGAAGCAGGACGCTGCGCCGTTCCGCGAAGCCATTCGCCAACTGCGAGCTTACTTCGCCGCCGAGCGCAAGGATTTCGACCTCCCGCTGCTGCTCGAAGGCACGGATTTTCAACTTCGCGTTTGGCAGAGCCTCCGCACGATTCCGTACGGAGAAACCATCTCGTACCTGCAACTCGCGGAAAAAATCGGCAATCCGAAAGCGGTGCGTGCCGTCGGCCTCGCCAACGGCGCTAATCCCATTCCCATCATCGTACCGTGCCACCGCGTCATCGGCAGCAACGGCAGCCTCACCGGCTTCGGCGGCGGCCTCCCCGCCAAGCAAAAACTCCTGCGGCTCGAGAGCAACCAACTCAGTTTGCTCTAGCCTTTGTCCTCGTAGGGGCGGCAACTTGCCCGGCGCGCTGCAACGCGCGCGGCTCAATCCCCTCGAGCAACGCCTCATCGTGGTTTTTGTAACTCCAGCGTTTGTTCAGCCTGCCGAACAGGTAGAATCTAATCATCGCCACAGGAGCCCACCGTCCATGAACCGTCGATCGGCCGCAGGTCTTGCTGTCCTGGTATGTCTGTTAGTAGGCTTGGGCTTCTCGAAGCGCACAAGAATGCCGTCATCGCCAGTCGCCGCACGGAAGGGAACCGCCGTGACCACCCGCGCCACCGGAACATTCGAAGTGAAATTGACACCGCAGCCCGCTGACTTTGCGCAAGACCCAACCCTCGGCCGCATGACCCTCGAGAAGCAGATTCACGGCGATCTCGAAGCCACCAGCAAGGGCCAGATGCTTACAGGCGGCACGGACGTGAAAGGCTCCGGTGTCTACGTCGCCGTGGAACGTATTACCGGCAAGCTCGCCGGACGCAGTGGCTCTTTCCTGCTGCAGCACACCGGCATCATGACGCGCGGCGAACCGCATCTCGACATCGCCATAGTCCCCGACTCCGGAACCGGCGAATTGGCAGGAATAACCGGCAAAATGAACATCATCATCACTGAGGGCAAGCATTCTTACGAACTCAACTACTCCATCATTCCGGCCCCCTGAGCCGGCCTTCGGCAGCACCGTTGTAGAGATTCTGTACATCCAAGGAGTGTCGTCAGACACCATCGACTATGGCCCCTCACCATCCATCTTCCGCCCTGTGCACGGATCTCTATCAGCTAACCATGGCGGCCGGCTATTTGCAGACCGGCTTTGCGGCTACCGCCACGTTTGAGCTCTTTGCGCGCCACCTTCCCGGCCGCCGCAACTATCTCGTTGCCGCCGGCGTCGAGCAAGCCCTCGAGTTTCTCGAAACCGCGCGCTTCTCCTCCGAAGAAATCGACTATCTCCGCCGGCTGGACGTTTTCCGCAACGTGCGTCCCGCATTCTTCGATTATCTCGCTGCCTTTCGCTTCTCCGGTGACCTTTGGGCCCTCCCCGAAGGCACCATCTTTTTTCCCGGAGAGCCGGTGCTGCGCGTCGCCGCGCCCATCGCCGAAGCGCAGATCGTCGAAACCAGCTTGCTTGCCATCATCCATTTCCAAACGCTCATCGCCAGCAAGGCTGCTCGCGTAAGCAGCGCCGCGGCGGGGCGTTCCGTGGTCGAGTTTGGTTCGCGCCGTGCCCACGGCATCGAAGCCGCAGTCTACGCTGCTCGCGCCGCTTATATCGCGGGATGCGACGGCACCTCCAACACTTTCGCGGGCCACCGTTTCGGCATTCCGGTTTACGGCACCCAAGCGCATTCCTGGATCATGGCCCACGAAGACGAGACCGACGCCTTCCGTGATTTCCTCGCCATCTACCTGGAAAACGCCATCCTGCTGCTCGACACCTACGACGTGCGCACCGCTTTCGGCCGTATGCTCGATCTCGGTATCCGCCCGCGCGGTGTCCGCCTCGATTCCGGTGACCTCCGCGCCGATAGTATCTGGATGCGCCAGAAGCTCGATGCCGCGGGATGGCACGACGTGCAGATCTTCGCTTCCGGCGATCTCGATGAAGATCGCATCGACGAGCTGCTTCGCTCCGGCGCGCAGCTCGACGCCTTTGGCGTCGGCACCGCTCTGTCCACGTCCTCCGACGTGCCGAACTTGCCGCTCGTCTATAAGCTCACCGAAATGGAAGTGGATGGCCAGGTCCGGCGTGCCGCCAAGCTCACCGAAGCCAAGGAAACCTACCCGGGACGCAAGCAAGTCTTCCGTTTCGGTGGCGGCCATGAAGAATACTCGGGCGACATGATTGGCTTGGCGGGCGAGCAGTTCCTGGGCGCTGAGCCTCTGCTGCTTCCGGCGATGCGTGGCGGCCAGCGGCTCGCTCCGTTTGATGGATCGCCCGCCGAGAGCGTAGTCGACGCGCGGCGGCGTTTTCTCGATGCCCGCAAGCATCTTCCCGAGCGCCTTCGTGCGCTACACTCAACCTATCCGTCGTACCCGGTGCACTTCAGCAATCGCCTGCAACAACTCCTGGACGACATGCGCCAATCCTTAGTCAAATCCACCGCCACTTAGGAAACAGCACGCGACGCAGCCGCTCAGGCGGGCGGGTAGCGGATTCTTAAGCCGCTAGAACTCTCCGCGGCGGCCTTCGATAAGCGCTAGCCTTCGAGACCAGCCAACTCCTCCTCTCGCCTGACGCCTCGCTACGGATTCGTCGACCGGCCCACCCGCCGCGGCATGGCATTGGCGCCCGCGCACTCGTCGGAAATCGGGAATAAAAACGCCCGAAGCTAGGTTCTAGGTGTGAATCCATTTCCTGAGGAGGAGCCTCATTGCGAATCGCCACGCGATTCTTCTTTCTGTTTCTACCGGTTGCCTTTGCCGTTGCCAGCGGTTTCGCTTTCCCCGCACAGCCGGATCAGGACGTCCAAGTTGTCGAAGTCACCGCCAAGAAATATGAGTTTAATCCCGCGCCGATCCATGTGAAGCAAGGCGTCAAAGTGCAGTTGAAGATCACCTCTCTGGATCGCACGCACGGCTTTAAGATCAATCTCTCCCCGGATGGCGCGGACGCCAAGGGTGCTCCCGGCCTGGTACTCGCGTCAAAAGACGATTGCTTCAAGATTGAAAAGGGCGCCACAACCGTGGTGGAGTTCACCGCGACTAAACCGGGAACGTACTCCTTTCACTGCTGCAACCGTTGCGGCCTCGGCCACGGCGGAATGAAAGGGCAAATCGTCGTCGAGCCGTAGCGCTTGCTGATCCGGCGCGTGGCACACCCTCAAGCCCGTAGAACCTTCTGGGGTGGCCTTCGCTCTTATCGAAGGCCACCCCGGATCGCTCTCTATTGTCACCGCGTGAGAATCGTCGGAGTTGAGGAGACGTTCAGGGTGACTTGTCACCACCAGAACGAAGCACATCCCCTTCTTTCAATCACTTCCGCACTCTTTTGCAGAAAAACCGGGATGCCATCCAGAGCGTCTTCCAAAATTCCCGTCGACCGTTAGCTGTCGACTGTCAACCTCGCCCTCGCCTACAGGTCCCGCCGGCCTTCCAGCGCTTTCAGCATGGTAACTTCGTCCGCGTACTCCAGGTCCGCGCCCACCGGAATGCCCACGCCGATCCGCGTCACGCGCACACCCAGCGGCTTCAGCAACTTCGAAAGGTACATGGCCGTGGCTTCGCCTTCCGCTGTCGGGTTGGTGGCCATGATGATTTCTTCGACCGCTCCGCCCTTCAGCCGCTCGATCAGCGACTTGATCTTCAGTTGCTCCGGCCCGCGCCCCGAAAGCGGAGACAGCGCCCCGCCCAGCACGTGGTACATCCCGCTGTACGTGCGCGTCTTCTCGATGGCCATAATGTTGTGCGCTTCTTCCACCACGCAAATCGTCCGCTTGCTGCGGCTCGCTCCCACGCAGTACAGGCATGGATCGGTGTCCGTAATGTTGTGGCACACCGTACACTCGCGGATTTTTTCCTTGGCATCGCGGATGGCGTCTGCCAGCGCCAGCGCATCTTCCGGAGCCGCCCGCAACAGAAAAAACGCCAGCCGCTGCGCCGTCTTCTGCCCGATACCCGGCAGATGTTTCAACTCATCGATCAATCGTTCAACAGGAGGAGCGAAATCAGCCATGCATGATGTGTAGCACAGCCCCGCGCATCGGCGCAAACCTCGCCGAAGCGCGGGCTCGGAAGAGAGTCTTACGGGCTAGGCGAAGCTCGGGAGGGCACAATCTTGGCTTTCGGCCAGCCCCTCGTATCTCGCTGAGCAGAAACCCCTTAGCAGAGCACGCACCGCCTTCATACATAGCGCATTCGACAAGCCGCAAGATTTGCCGCGCAGCGCGTTCTATTATCGGTACCACGGAAGCACGAGCAGGCACCCCGAAGGATTGCCCTGATGCCGCTGCCCCAGCTCTTCCTGGCGCTCTACATTCTCTTTGCACTGGCGACGCCGGTGCTCGTGATTGCGCTATATGTCCGTTACACCAAGCTGCAGCAGCGCCTCAAGCAACTGGAAGACGAGAACGCCCGGCAAGCGGTCACCTTCACACACGAACTCGCAGAGCTGAAGCGGCAGGCCGCTGCGCCTCGCCCAGCCGCCCCAGACAAGCCAATTTCTCCTGAGCCGGCGAAGCCGAGCACGGCGCAAACTCAAGCTCCAATCCCAAGTCCAGTCGCAACTCCAGCTTCGATTCCAACTCCATCTCCAATTCCCGTTGTGCCCAAGCCGGCTGCTCCTGCGATCGTGCCGCCCATGGCCGTCCCGCCAAAGCCTGTTGCGCCACCCGAGCCAGCCGCGCCGCCCCTCGCGGCTCAAGAAAGCAAATCCGGCGAGCCTCGGCTGAAACCTGCGGAGCCAAAACCGCCAGTGCCCGCTGAGGCGACAGAGCAGAAGCCGGTGGTTCCAGTTGCGGCGTCGGTTCCCGTTGACGCGAAAGCGCACGGGCCGGCCCCGCCCGCGCCCCCGATTGCGCCGCCAAAGCCTCCGGTCGAGACCAGAACCGCGATTCCTCCGGCTGCCGCCGTTCCTCCCGATGTGGCTGTCTCAGCTCGCGTGATCGCTTCGCCGGCATTTCAGGGCCTGCGTGTGCCGCCTTCCGGGTTATCGCCGCGCACTTCTGCGACGAAGCCTACGATGCAGCAACAGATGAAAAAAATGTCGGCCCTAGAAGAGACCCTGGGCACCAACTGGCTGACCAAACTGGGCATCGCGATGCTAGTCATCGGGTTGGCGCTGCTTGGAATTCTCGAACTAAAAGCGATGGGTCCTGGTGGCCGCGCCGCTCTTCTATTCGCGATTGCGCTGGTCCTTCTGATCGGCGGAATTTTTCTGGAGTCGCGCGAGCGGTACCGTTTGCTCGGGCGCGCCGGAATCGGCGGCGGGTGGGCGCTGCTGTTTTTCAGCACTTTTGCGATTTACCACGTGCCGCCCATGCACGTGCTCGATTCTCTGATCGCCGACAGCGTGTTGATGCTGCTGGTGGCTGTAGCCATGGCGGTGCACACGCTGCGCTACCGCTCGCAATTTGTGACCGGACTGGCATTTTTGCTGGCGTATACGACAGTGGCGCTGAGCTACAGCGAAGTGCTGCCGTTATCACAGGCAGGCGTAAACCAAACCACGGCGTATGGTTTGCTGGCTGGCGTGATCCTGGCGATTGGGCTGGTCTCGATTGTCCGCAAGATGGGCTGGTACGAGCTTGAAGTGTTCGGCATTCTCTCGAGTTATCTGAATCATTTGTATTGGCTCTACCGCATTCTCGGGATCGAGGGCGCGCAGGGCCGCGCGTTTCCGGAATACGGCGCGAGCACCGCGATGCTCTTTTTTTACTGGCTGATGTTTCGGATTTCGTTTGTCGCGCGCCATACCAGGACGGACTTCGAAGAACACGTCTCGACGGCCGCAGCGGTTCTGAATTCGGCGCTGCTGCTGGGGTTGCTGCGATTCCAGTCCGTGCATCCGGAACTGGCGTATGTCGCGCTGCTAGCGGTCGGTGCGCTCGAACTGGCTTTTGGGCAAATGGTCAAGCGGCGGCGCGAAGGCTTTGTCGTGCTCACAGTGATGGGCGCGGCGCTCTTGCTCGCGGCGGCGCCTACGCACTACGCAGGATCATCGGGACACGAAATCGCCATTCTCTGGTTGGTGGGCACGGAAGTGTTTCTCATCACCGGCGTGCTGGTGAAAGAAGTGGTGTTCCGGCGCATCGGTTTGTTTACCGGGCTGCTGGTGGGATTGCGGCTGGCGTCTTCGGACTTGCGGGAACTGATCACCGCGCGAATGTCCGGCGAAGAAGTGCTGGTCGGAGTGGGAATTTTGTTTGCGCTGTGCGGCGTGGTTTTCTACCTGAATGTTTTTGGATTCGGCACGCGCAAAAAAGAATTCTTCGAGCGCTCCCCGGACGACGGATTGCTCACTGCGCATTCCTATCTCGGCGCAGTCTCCGCTGCTGCAGCGGCGTGGGCGCTGGCAACGCAGGATTGGACCGCCGTGGCGCTCGCGGCAGTCATGTTGGCGCAGGCGCTGCTGGGCCGCGGCTTTGCGTCGCGGCATTTGCAGGTGCAATACGCGGCGATGGGTATTGCGGCGATGTATCGCGCCGTGGCTATCAACCTGCATGTTTCTTCGGGCGAAGGTGTACACGTCAAAATGCGGCTGATCACGCTGCCGATTGTCGGCGGTGCGTTCTACCTGACCGCGAAAGTCGCTGCGCTGCGCGACAACCCCGAGCAGAAAGCCCTGCGCGGATTTTTCGCGGCCTGCGGAACGCTGCTCTTTGCGCTACTGATTTGGTATGAAGGTGCGGAATTGTGGCGCCCGGTGTTGTTTGTCGTGTTCGCGGTGTTGCTGTCGGAGGTTGCGCGCGCGCTGCGCTATCCGCTGCTGACCTGGCACACTCATTTGCTCGCAGCGCTGGCGTTGCTCACTGGCGTGAGCGCTGACGAACTCGGCGCGCACCTCTGGCACAAGATCCCAGTGCGCGATTTCAGCGCGCTGGTGGTGATCGCCGGATTCTACTGGTTGGCTCGCCGCCTTGGCACGGCGCACGGGCAACATTTGAAAGCCGCCAAAGCTTGCTACACCTGGGCCGCCGCCGGCTTGATGATGTGGGTGCTGTCCGATGCGTTGAATACGGCGTGGGTAGCCGTGGCTTGGATCGTGTTTGCCGTCGCGTTGGTGTTCGCCAGGCGTTGGACGAAATACGCGCAACTGGCGTGGCAGGCCAACGTGGTTGCGGTAAGCGCGGGATTGTGGACCCTGAGCTATAACTACGAGATCGAGGAAAAGCTTTGGCTCGGCATCAGCGTACGGCTTGTAACCGTCTCGCTCGTCGCCGCCGGTCTTTACTTCATCGCGCGAACCGCTGCGCCCTCCGAACGCTGGAAAGTCGCCGTCCCCTACTTTCATTCGTTTGCCGCCACGGGATTGCTGGCCCTTCTCGCGTGGTACGAAGAGCCGAACGGCTGGCTCGCGCCTCTATGGGCTGCTTTTGCGCTGGTACTCGCGCTGATCGATCGCCGCTGGCAGCGCGACGAACTGCGCTGGCAGGCGCACGCGCTCTCGCTAATCGCGCTGATGCGCTGCGTGGTTTTCAATCTGCACCTGGAGGTCACCTGGCACGATCTCAGCATTCGCTTGTTGTCGCTGTCGCTCGTGGCGGTGATCTTCTACGCGATGTCGCGCCTGGTGCGCATGCCGCAGGAGTGGCGCGCCCGCGATATGCATCACATTTATTCGTGGGCCGCCTCCGCGCTCGTTTCCGCAATGCTCTGGTTCGAGTTGCGCCCGCTCAGTATTGCGGTGGGCTGGGCCGTCTTTGGCCTGGTCTTGTTCGAGTACGGCTTGCTGCGCCGCGTAGTGCAGTTCCGCTATCAGGCCTACGTCGCGCTGGCGGCCAGCTTCGTGCGCATCTTTTTTGCCAACCTCAGCGCGGGCACACCCGGCGAATTCTGGAGCCCGCGCACGTACACGATTCTGCCGCTGGCGCTGATCTTTTTCTTTGTGTACGCGCAATTGCCGGAGGAAGCGTCGCCCGAGGAAAGGGAAGAAGGCACCGAGAGCGATCATCGGCTGCATTTTGACGCGCTGCTTGCGTGTCTCGGCAGCGCGTCCATCGTGGCGCTCTTCTATTTCCAGTTTGACAAGGAATGGGTGGTGACTTCCTGGGCGGCGGTGGTGCTGGTGCTTTTCGGCATCGCCTTCGCGCTCGACCGCGCCATCTTTTTATATCAGGGAATGATTTTGACTTTGCTTACCGTAGCCCGCGGCCTGGCCCACAATCTCTTCGGCGCGAGCTACCACTCCGAGCACGATTGGCAGGGCCGATACGTGGTGCTGAGCCTTGCTGCGGCGCTGCTCCTTGCCAGTCTGGCGTTTGCGTTTCCTTTGCGCGAGCGATTCAGAGCCAGAGTGACGCCAAATAGCGGAGCAGCGCCGCGAGGCATCCTCGCGCTGGTGCGCCGCCCGGAACAGTTGCAATTCTTTTCCGCTCTCCTTCTGCTCACGCTCATGCTTGCCAAGAAGCTCGACGCCGGGATGGTTACGGTGGCTTGGGGCATCGAAGGCGTGTTGGTGATTTTGCTGGCGCTCGCATTGAACGAACGCAGCTTCCGTCTGACTGGCTTGGGCCTTCTACTGCTCTGCGTCGGCAAAGTGCTGGCGATGGATGCGTGGCGCCTGCAGCCGCGCGACCGCTACGTTACCTTCATCATTGTCGGCGCAGCGCTGCTCCTCGTCTCTTATCTCTACACCCGCTACCGCGAAGCCATTCGCCAATTCCTATGAAGCGCGTGGTCACCATGATTATTTTCTTCGCCGTGCTCGGTGCCGCGCTCGGCGCGCTCTGGTACAGCCAGCGCCGCAACAAACAGACTCCGGTCTCCGCCAACGCCGTACTGCAAATCGCCGCTGACGCGCAACGCGACCTCACGCGCGCGCCCATGCATTTCACGCGGCTCTCTGACGAAGAAGAAATCGCCATCGGCAATCAGCTGGCCGGGCGTTACGTCGGCTATTTCCAGAAGTTCACGCCCGAAGAAGAAGCGCTGCAGTCCTATGTGCTGCGCGTCGGCGGCACCGTGGCCGTGCGCGCGCACCGCCATCTCCCGTACACCTTTCATCTCATTCCCGACCGCAACATGATCAACGCGTTCGCGCTGCCCGGCGGCCCGGTTTACATCGGCGAAGGCTTGCTCGACCTGATGCTCAGCGAAGACGAACTCGCCAACGTGCTCGCGCATGAAGTCGAGCACATCGATCACTATCACTGCGTCGAGCGCATGCAGATCGAAGCGCAGCTCAAGCACTTGAATCTCGAGGTCGTTGGCGCGCTGCTGGAATTTCCCCTGGGACTCTGGCAAGCCGGCTATCACAAGGATGAAGAGTTCGAAGCCGACCGCGAAGGCATGTTCCTCGCCGTTCAGTCGGGTTACTCACCCTACGGCGCGCTGCAAACCTTCGAACGCTTCGCCAAGTTCCACGACGAATACGTGATCCACGCCCACTCGCCGGAAGAAGAACTCTCCGAGCTGGCGATTCAAAGCCTCGAAGGATATTTCCGCTCGCACCCGCAGCCGAGCGAGCGCATCGCGCAAGCCGAACAGCTCATCGCCGAGCAACACTGGGAAGGGAAGAAGGAGCAAAAACCATTCCGCGTAGCCTACGAAGTCCACAACGGCCAGTATGCAAAATGACGGCAAAAAGTTAGCGCAATTTTGTTTTGAAACCGGAAGGAACTAGAACAACCCGGGGATCTTGAGGCCAGCCATGCCGGGCATATTCCCCGCCAGGCTCTTCATCTGATTCGCAAGCTCATCATCCACGCGCCGCGACGCTTCGTTCACCGCTGCGCGCACCAAATCCTGCAGCATCTCTTGATCCTTGCTCGCGAAAACGTCCGGCTCGATGCGCACGTCCACAATCTGTTTTTGGCCGTTCATCTTCACCGTGACCATGCCGCCGCCCGCCGACGCTTCCACCGCCACGGAATTCACCTGTCGCTGCAAGTCTTCCTGCACTTGCCGCAACCGCGAGAGCATCTGTTGGAGTGCGTTGACTTCCATCAGGATTCCTCTTGCCGCCGCCGTACTTCGGTGATCTTACCGCCGAAGCGCTGCAGCATCGACCGCACCATCGGATCGCGTTCGAATCGTTCGCGCAATTCCTGCGTGCTCGAACCGCCCGCGGACCCCGCCGCTGCGACCGCTGCAACAGGCTCAATTTTAGCACATACGCGCACCGAGCGGCCCAGCACTTTGCTCGAAGCGGCACGGATCTTCTCCAGCGTGTCCCGCCCGTCCAGCAATCCGGCGAAGGTTTGCTTGTCCGGCGAAAAACAAAGGCGCAACTCCGCGCCTTCCAGCTCCCAGCGGCTGGCGTGCTCGATCAGCTCGGCCACAAATTTCTGCTGCGCCTGAATCGCCGTCTTGATCTCCGTGACTTGCTCGGGCGTGATGCCGTTCACTTGAACCGCGCGCCCGTCCGTCTTTGGCGAATCCTGCGCCGACTCGGCCGCCGCGATATTCATCTCCGTCGAACGCACCGTAGGAGCAGCCGCCCGTACCGTACCATTCGATTTCTCTACGACTGCGTCGAAACTGGCTGCGACACTCGGCGCGACGCTGGTCTGGCTGCGCATCATTGTCGCCGTGGGCGCACTTGCATTCGCCGCAGACGTTCCCGCCGTCGCCCCGCGCACCGCAGGCGCCACACTGCTCCCGCGCGTCCCACCAGCCGGCGCAGCGCTGCCGCCCGCGCCGCCGTTCTTCATCTCCGCCATCAATTCTTCGAGCGGAGCCAGCCGCGCCGCATTGATCAGCCGCAGCAATCCCATCTCCAGATGAATCCGCGGATCCGGCTTGCGCCGCAAGTCGTCATCGGTCTGCAGCAAAATCTGAAAGAAGCGCGTCAAATCCTCTTCGCTGAATTGCGCCGCCGCTCGCGCCAGCGCCGGCCGCTGATCCGGCGTTGCCGCAATCAAATCCGATTCCGTGCCACACACCCGCGCAATCAAAAGATTGCGTACATGCCGGATGGCCTCGCGGCAAAAATGCTGCAGGTTGCGCCCTTCCTTCTGAAACGTATGCACCAGGCTCAGCGCACGGTCCGCCGAACCATCCGCAATCGCGCCGATCATTTCTTCGAGCGCGTCTTCCGGCACCACGCCCAGCAGTTCGCGCACATCCTTATCCGCAATCGTGTCGCCGCAGTACGCCCGCGCCTGTTCCAACAGCGACAGCGCATCGCGCAAGCTGCCTTCCGCCATGCGCGCCAGCACCGCCAGCGCACCCGCCTCGATCTTTAGATTTTCTTTCGCGGCAATTTCCTGCAGGCGCCCGGTGATTTCCGCAAACGTCAGCGCGCGAAAATGAAAGTGCTGCGAGCGTGACCGAATGGTGTCCGCCAGATTCTCCGGCTCCGTTGTGGCCATCACGAAGATAACCTGGTCCGGCGGCTCTTCCAGCGTTTTCAGCAGCGCGTTCGACGCTTCGCCGGTCAGCATGTGCGCTTCGTCCAGAATCACCACTTTGCTTCGCGAAGCCGCGGGTGCGTAGCGCACCATCTCGCGCAGCTCGCGAATCTGATCGATGCCGCGGTTCGACGCCGCGTCGATCTCGATCACGTCTAGAGAAGTGCCCGCCGCGATCTCCGTACACGAATCGCAAACGCCGCAAGGCTCCGCCGTCGGCCCGTTCACGCAATTCAGCGCTTTGGCAAGAATCCGCGCGGCGGTGGTTTTTCCCACGCCGCGCGCCCCGGAAAAAATGTAGGCATGCGCCACGCGATTGTTAGTGATGGCGTTCTTCAGCGTGTCTGTGACGTGCTGCTGCCCCACCAGATCCGCAAACGTCTGCGGCCGCCACTTGCGCGCGATGACTTGATAGCTCATGGAAATTTTTCGGTTGCTGCCACTTGCTGCGAACTGCCGCCCTGTTGCGAATTCCCGACTTACGCCCTGCTACTAATCGCTAAACGATGAGAGGAACTCCGGGTGATCTGCGGCGCACGAGGCGATCCCGGTACCGTTGCTCCCTTCCGGGCCTGGCGGGGTTCGCGGGACCTCGTCGCACAGAGCCCGAAGTTCCACGCTCCGGCAGTCGCGCATCACGCGACTGCGAATCGCAGTTTAACATACTCAATTGCCGAAGAAATGGGCCGCCAGCTGTTCGGCGGCAATATACCGCAGCGCCTGTTTGTAAATCGCCGAGAGTGTACCGCGATCGAGTTCGCGATGATTGGGTATAGTTACCGATTGATGCGCGCCTGAGTCCGCGACTCTGCGGAGTTTGCAATGACTTGCCCGCTGCGAAATCACTTGGAATCCAAACCCTGTAAGAATCCGGACGACGTCGGGCCCGGAAAGAACCCTAAGCCTCCTCGGCTTGGGCTATGGGTGCACTGTCCAGCTCGTAGCTCGCCCTTCCTTCACGTTCTCCGTCAATTCGTCAAGCGTCAGCGCTTGCGTCACGACCGGTAGATCGAAGCATTCCGCAACAAAATATTTGTCGCCGCAGAGCACACGCACGTGGATGATTCGCTTCATATTCTTGCACCTTAATCGTGCGAGAGGGGCCGTGCAACTACCCACCTAACATGGGCTAACCCATCGGGCACATCGCGCAACCCGTGCGATCCGCGCAACCCGCGCGCATCGCTTATACTTTTTCGCGGACGGAGTTCCTCCTCGTCCACCCGCGTTTCGCTGCAGCGAAACGCTGGGTCCGCGGCGCCAGCGGATTGCCCGAGGCATCGCCCCGGTGCGCCCCACGATACGGGGACCGCTCGCTTCTTGATGCGAGCAGGAGGAACCATGAAGTCCCGATTCGCAACATCTCTGTTGTCCGTAGTTCTTGCTGTCGCGTTGCTCGGCTCTGCCGCTCCGGCTGCGTTAGCCGAGCCGCATCAAGTCATTCAAGGCACGCAAGTCCGCCTCACGCTGCTCAATCCCATCGGCACCACCATTTCCAGAGACGGCGACCCATTCGTTGCCATCGTCTCGGAACCCGTTTTCCTCGGCAACACCTTGCTCATTCCCGCGGGCACCCGCGTTAACGGCATCATCGGCAACGTCGAAAAAGCGCGCCGCTTCTCCGCCTTTCGCGGTCAGGCGTACATGAACCTCACTTTTCGCTCGCTCGAAATCGATAGCCGATTGATTCCCATTCAAATGAGCATCATCACCATCGAACAGCCGCGCAACCAGGGCGACACCCGCCGCCGCAAAGACGTAAAAGTGGAAGAAGGGCAGGTCATCCAGGAAAAGCATGACTACAAGGGCGACATCGTCGGCGCGACCATCGGCACCGGCGGCGGCACGCTGGTCGGCGCCGTTTTCAGCCACGTCGCCCGCGGATTCGGCTTCGGACTCGCCGGTAGCGCCATTTACATCATGGCCCGCAAGGGTAAAGACGTCGAGCTCCCCGCGCAAACCGGCTTGCTGGTGCGCATGGACAACACCATCACCGTGCCCAGCGTCAGCTCCAGCAACGCCAGCTACACCACCTCGCGCTAGCGCTGGTTATGTAGCACAGGCACTCCTGCCTGGGTAGCGTAAGCTCGGTCATCACGCATCGCGGGGGCGCGCCTCTTTTGTAGGGTCTCTCCTTCTGAGGCGGACCTTCGATCTCGGCGCAGGCTAAGTCCACAAGCCTGGCGCACTGTCAAAAATAAAGCGCCGCCTCAATAAAGGGCGGCGCTTCACCGATTCAAACGAGTTAATTTTTCGGAAAGTTCGGATCCGCTTTCACTTCCAGGATCTGCTTGGTATGCCGGTCGCTGTGCGCTGCCACCAGCAAAATGAATTCATACCCGTCCAGCTTGCCCATCGGGCTGTCCATCACGTGCTCGCGCAGCCCGGCCGTCTTCTTTAGAAAATCTTCTGTCGTCGCCCGGCTCTCCACGAAGTGCTTGATGGAAGCTTCCGGCGAACCGAAGCGGTTCGAGGGCTGCAAGGGCTCCGGTGCCTGCGCCTTGTGGCTACGGTCCGGCACCATCGCCAGCACCGCCTCGTCGGTCTTCTTGGCGTCGCGCCCCGGCTCTCCCGCCGGCGCCTTCATCACTTGCTCGGCATCCAGGCCACGCAGAAAATCTTCCGCCGCGGCGATGTGTTCCATCACTTGCGCGATGGACCAGCGCTCCGGCGCGGGCTTGAAGTTCCACTGTGCTTCCGACAACCCTTTGGTCGCTTCCAGCACGCCTTGCTTCGTTGTCTCCAGATACTTCAGCGCGCTGTCCTTCTCGGTCTGGCTCAATTCCTGTCCGTGCGCCGCTGCCGCCCCTGCCAATGCCAGCACCGCGATCATTCCCCATGCTCGTGCTCGGTTCATGCCGGTCTCCTGTTTTCTGTCGTGCTCTTGAATAGGTTCAGGTTGCACTGCATTAGAGAGCTTGATGGGCTGAAAGAACTAAAGGATGGCTACCGCCGCGCAATCAACCCGCCGCCTTGGTTTGCTCCACGGCGCGACGCCGTACTTCCGCCTCCGTCAGCGTCTCCTGATGCGTTGCAATGTACCAGTGATTTCCCCAAGCGTCCATGGCCGCTCCATTGCGTTCCCCGTAGAACTGGTCCTTGGGCTCCGCGAGCGATGTCGCCCCAGCCGCCAGCGCCGCGCGGTATACCTCATCTACATCCGGAAGATAAATGTGAATGGCCACCGGCCGCGGTCCCCATTGGCCATGCGCTTCGCTGCATTCCAGCATCGAGTCGCCGATCTGCACCGTCGCATGGCCGACGATCCCGTTCGCTCCTACCTTCTTATCTACGATGCTGGCGCCAAAACATTTCTCGAGAAATTGCAGCAGTGCCGCAGCTCCGGTCACGTTCAACCCCGGCGTCACGCTGCGAAACCCTTTCGGCGCAAAGAGATTCCCTGTTCCTCGTGTCGCTCCCTCGGGCGTGGCCCCTTTAT
>Ga0210384_10001989_pt1 | contig 25970 bp, 26 predicted proteins | sample IncBWH2MmetaG_FD_160574 | JGI IMG/M metagenome (GOLD analysis project Ga0210384, IMG submission 160574) | Forest soil microbial communities from Barre Woods Harvard Forest LTER site, Petersham, Massachusetts, United States - Inc-BW-H-2-M | ecosystem: Environmental > Terrestrial > Soil >...
ATACGAATTGACCAAATAGAGCTTTTATCGTCTTGCAGCCATGGCATAGAGTGCCCTGCTCCACTTAGTAGGAAGCTTGGCGCGGAGCAGATAATACTCGTTCACAGGCCTGTCGTCATCCATGGGCTGAACATCAATGTCCTTGAATTTAAGAATTTGGTCTATGGAGATCTCGTTTCTGAACATCAGGGCGAATTGTTGCTCCGCAGTATGTCCTGGCCCCCATTCCAACATATCGGCCACGGCAGCGGGGGGCATACGGCTGGCAAGTTCAGCAGGTGTCAGGTTCGGGATGGGACTCATGCTGGCAATGAAATGAAACCCCCATCCTTCCACAGAGCCCATGCAGCGCACATAAGGAAAAGATTCCTTCAACGCTTTCGTGATGGCTACCAAGTCTACGCGAGGATCTGTGGTCGCGCTCCATACAGCGTTGCTTGCCGTAGTCCATTGCTGCAAAATACCCCCTGGTTTCAACCGGCGCTTTGCAGTTTCATAGAACTCCCTTGAATATAGAAGGCTCACGCCTGCGGCCGAGGTAGGAGGCGGCGGATCAATTGTAATCACGTCAAATTGCTGACGTGTCTTTTCCAGAAACAGGCGGCCATCGTCAATGATCAGGTGCGAGTTCGGGGATTGTAGAAGCCGCTCTCCATCGGGATGGAAGTAAGAGAAGACCTGGGGTACGCTGGGCAAGAGCTCTACCGCAGTGGATGAAACTCCCCAGGAAAGCATCGATCGGTGTGTCGTTCCCATTCCAAAACAGATCACCAGTACATCTTTGGGAGGCTGCTCATGCAACGCAAGCGGCAGATGGGCCATCATCTTTGTCACGGGAGTGAGCTGGGTGATCGTGATCCCATTGACGAACAGCAGTTTCTGCATTCCTTGGCCCGTGGCCACCACCGTTGCTGCATAGTCCCTGCTCACCTCACCTCCACTAAGTTTCATGATGTAATCTTTTGTGAATACGATCAAGGCCAGGGCCACAACCGCGTTTTCCACATAAAAACGGAATCCGTAGCGCGACTTTGCTACCGGTGTTTTGGGTCTGAAAATGTAGAGAAGAGCAAACAGCGGCAAACACAGGAAAATCAGCGACTGACGCTCTCCCACGTACGGCAGCAACAGGAAGCCGGAAAGCAGCGGGCCTAAGATACATCCCATAACGTTGACGGCATAGGCCCGTCCCGCCCGGTCTGGATCTCCTTCCGAATACTGATCCACCAGCATAGGAGTCACGAATCCCATCAGCCCGCTTACGGGCATGATGCCCAACGGAACCCGTAAAAACCCAATAATTGGGAGGCGGGGATCAGACGCGAGTAACGGCAGAAGTCCTGCCAACCCCAAAAGCAGCCAGGCGACTGTTTCGTCGCCCGGCGAGTAGCGCTGCAGCCATTTCCGGTAAATCCGTGAACCGATGAAAGTGCCTATTAAGTAAGAACCCAGAATTGAGGCAAAGGCATAAACTTCCGTTCCGATATATACGGTGAATTGCCTGATCCATACAACTTCCATGGCGAGGCTGACCAGCCCAGTGAGAAAAAGCATGCTCAGGATCAGCTTCGCTGATGAAACAACGGCAGGCTTTGCTGTTTTGGCCTCAATCTCGTACTTTTCCTGCGCATCTTTCACTCGTAGGCTGAGCAGAAACCCGCCTGCCGAGATCAGCAGATTGCAGATTGCCGCCAACTTCATCGTGCCCCGGAAACCGAAGATCTCTACCAGCACGAACGCCGGCAGCAGCGCTCCTACGACGGCTCCAAGAACGTTCGCTACATATAGAAAACTGAAGGATCTCTGTGAAGAAGAACTCAATTTACGGATAGCGGCCATGGCCAGCGGGAACGTCATTCCCATCAAAGTGCACCATGGCACTAGAATAACGATGAGCCATAGGCCTGTGATCCAGTAGTAATGCAGCGAAGAGACAGCAAGGTCGCTCTGATAATTCTCCAGATAATTCTTGGCCCATCTCATTTCCACCGGCACCGCCCAGGCGGAAATACCAATCAGCAATTCGGCCGCGGCGTAGAGACGAAGAGGATATTTTCCGCTGTGCGTTTCAAGGTTGCGCATCCAGCGGCCGGCGATCCAGCTTCCCAAGCCAAGTCCGGCCATGAAGAGAGACAGGAAAATGGAAACCACCGGCGTGGTAACGCCAAAATGGGCCATCCCCAGCCGTACCCAAATTACCTCGTAGAGTAGACTGCAAAAACCGGAAAAGAAAAAGAAAACAAAGAACCACCGCATTCGCACGAATTGCCCCCTTGGGAATTGGTCGCGACTATTGTCGCTGGATAAAATTCCTCAATAACGATGAATTTGGCTTCAATTGTGATGAAGTATTAAAACATGACTTTCCGGAATTCGATACACTAAAGATCCTTATCAAAGCACATCCAGGGCACATCACCGGCGTCATTCCTCAGACGATCGGGTCATACAAATCGCCTTGCATGCGCTCGCCAATCAAAGGAAGTTGTTTGCGTGCGTATTCCAGAAAATGCGGCGTGTTGCGGTGCGCCTCTAAAGCTGCGTCATCCGTATATTGCTCATAAATAAAAAATCGTGCGGGATCGCTGCGGTGGCGGTGCACGATGTACATCAGGCATCCGGGTTCTTTGAGAGACTCGGTGGTTAAGATTTGAAATATTTTTGCAGCTTCGGCTTCGTGGCCGGGTTTGGTGACCCAGATTACGGAAAGAACAGTCATAGTCAGTACTCGGTACTCAGTTGTCAGTACTCAGATTATTTGCGCCGTACAGCGACGGCGGTCTGCACTCCCATCTCAGCCGCAAAGTCCTCCATGAAGATGGTTTGTTCGCGGTCGGGGCCGGTGGAGATCATCCCAATTTTCACGCCGTTCTCTTTCTCCAGAAATTGCAGGTACTCATGGGCCTTTTTGGGGAGCCTCTCCCATTCCGAGATGCCCTCGGTTGATTTCTTCCAGCCCGGCAACTTTGTGTAAAGACACTCGACTTTTTCCAGGACAGCGGCTTCCGCGGGAATTTCATCGATTTTTTTGCCATTCAGCTTGTAACCGATGCAGACGGGGATTTCCGGCAATTCGTCGAGTACATCAAGCTTGGTGACCACCAGCCAGGAGCATCCGTTGATCATGTTGGAGTAACGCAGCAAGGGAAGGTCCATCCAGCCGCAGCGGCGTGGGCGCCCGGTCACAGCGCCAAATTCGTTGCCGCGCTCGCGGAGCCGGTCAGCAATGGCGCCATTGATTTCCGTAGGAAACGGCCCGCCACCTACGCGGGTGCAATAGGCCTTGGTCACGCCAATGACATTGTTAATCGCAGTAGGCGGCACGCCGGTGCCAGTGGCCGCGCCTCCAGCGGTGGTGCTGGACGAAGTAACAAACGGATACGTCCCGTGATCAATATCCAGCATGGTGGCCTGTGCGCCTTCAAACATTACCGCTTCACCATCGGCGATGGCGCGGTTCAGCAGCAACGCTGTATCGGCCACAAAAGGCGCAATCTGCTCTGCGGCTGCAGCGTATTCGGCATACATCTTATCGGCATCAATCGGCTCGGAGTTGAACAGCGCATGCGCGATCATGTTCTTCTCGCGGCAGGCGTTTTCGATGTGCTTTTTCAGAAGCTCCAGGTCGAGCAGGTCAATCACGCGCAGGCCGCGGCGGCCCATCTTGTCTTCATACGTCGGACCGATGCCACGCGAAGTAGTGCCGATCTTGACCCGGCCCGGCGCGTTTTCCGAGGCCAGCTCCATCATACGGTGATAAGGCAGGATGACCTGTGCGCGATTGCTGATGAAGAGATTGTTGCCATCAACCGTGACGCCGGTTTTGCGAAGCTCTTCCACTTCCTTCAAGAAAGCGATGGGATCGAGCACGACTCCGTTGCCGATGACGCCCCGGCATCCCTTGCGGAAGATGCCACAGGGCACAAGCTGCAGCACAAACCGATTGCCATTGATAATGACGGTGTGGCCCGCGTTGTGTCCGCCGGCGTAGCGCGCCACTACGGAAAACTGCTCGGAGAGCACGTCAACGATTTTGCCCTTGCCCTCGTCGCCCCACTGCGCGCCGACAATGACTGCTGTTCTGCTTTTCTTCATCCTGTTTGTATCTTTTCCATTTAAATAAGCTACTTCGCGCTATCGCACACACCGCTTCCCTGCTATAAAGAATCGAAAATTACCAGGGAAAGTTCGGCAGGACGCCAACCTTTTATGATAACTCAGCCCAAAGACCTGCGTCACGGATTTATGCGGGCAATGGATTTATGCAGCACTGGCCAGGAGTTCATCCAAAATTCTCGGTCTTCTCGATATATTCCAGCGCTGCACGGGCCATCTCGCGGTCGCCTTTGTAGGTAAGCAACTTGGGGGCGTCTTGCAGGGGAATCCAGGAGGCCTGCTCGACCTCGTGGCGCATTTCAGGCGTGATGTTTCCAATGCGTCCGGAAAGATAGCGGAACAGGTAGTAGGTCACGACTTTGAACACACGCGCGCCGTCACCCCAACTGCGCATGTAGACGTATTTCACATTGCCGAGCTTGATCACTCGCTCGGCTTCGAGGCCGGTTTCTTCGCGAATCTCGCGCACGGCGGTTTCTTCCGGCTTCTCCCCGGGATCAATCAATCCCTTGGGAAGGGTAAGCACGGGCTTGGGAACCTGCGCTGCCTTGCTCTTTCCAGCCTTTTTCTTCGGGGCCTCACGGCCGGTGGGTTGAATGACGGCCACCCACCACTGCCCGTCTTTTTGCCTTACAACTACTCCACCTGCAGAAAATTCTCGTCCTGTCTTGGCCATAAGGAAATTTAACCATAGCACTCGTGGGGCTTAGAACGCCAATCCTACGGCCATCGGCCGGCCACTACTTGTTTTGCGAGGAATGGCCAACTGATGCCAAAATAGGCGCATGGACCAAGTGAGACTCCCCGAAGCGTGCGGATCCCTGGCCGAAGTCCGTAGCGAGATTGATCGCATTGATCGAAGCATCATCAACGCCATCGGCAGACGACGGCTCTACGTCATTGCAGCAGCAAAGTTCAAGACGAGCCCGGCTGCTGTGGCTGCTCCTGAGCGCTTTGCGGCAATGCTTCAGATGCGGCGGCAATGGGCAGAACAGGACGGCCTGAATCCGGATGTGATCGAAAAGATGTACCGTGACCTGGTTACTTATTTCATCGCGGAAGAGCTGGCTCACTGGAGTGAATCTTCGCAGTCGTCTTCCTGATGTTTATGCTGACGATTCAGATTACAAAGCGCACAGATGGCGCCGGGTTGCTGCGATGCATACGCGCGGATGGCTCAATAACATGGCAGAAGCAGCGCGAGCGGCACGCCGGGTTCTTTGCCTTGCACGATCTCACGCATTTTGCGGTTGAATCGGCGCTTGGGTTTCGACAGGGTTTCTACGGACTCATTACCCAGAGCTGGGAGATAGACGATACCACCGGCAAGGGCGCACGCGGCTCACTGCCGGATGAAGCTGTAGAAGTTGAGCATATCGTCGGATGGTTCGACAGTGAGCGCGCCAGCCTAACTACGGGCACCGCAGAGGAATTCAACCAGTACGCTGCGATGCAAGCAGCATCTTCCGGAAGGCGAACGCCGCGCCGGCTCTCCGAGGATGACCTGGCACGCGTGCGGGAGCTGCGCGGCAGATTGTTCTCGCAGTGGTTCGCTCTGGAACCTGGTGCGACTCTCGAGTTGCATTACGAACTTCAATTGGATCCCCCTAGCACGCTAAGTCTCTAATTCCTCTTTAGTTATCTTCAGCGCCAAGATTTTCCCGCCAAAGTATTACTCCCCCACCCCCCATTACTTGGAGTAGTCCAAGCATTGATAAATCACTATAATTCAATGACATACGGAGAGGGCCGAGTAGTGGTCAGATAACACCCCTTTTGCGGGTAGACTGAAGCTGACAAACTGTTCCCCCCGGAACTCGAAGCTGCTTATTGAATTTTTCAAAGAACCTTTAAAGAGCTAAAGCCCCTGCATTCTGGATGCTGGATACACTTCCGAGACCATGGTAGGCCATATTCAGAAGGAATCAGGACTTTGATACCACAATGGGGCCATGTGGCAAGGTCCAACAAAACGGGTTCACCAAATTTGGGCATTTTTTAAAAGACCAAAAACCGCACATCCGATGGATAATAATTAAGCATCTAACTACAGGGAGACATGAAGCCATTTTCCAAGATCGCGCGATCGCTGAAATCCTTCAAAGAAGTGCTTTCGCGGCGAGCGGGACAGGTGACTGACCCCACCCCGCCAGCACCAGCTTCGCTTCCCCGCAGACCCCGCATTGGCATAGCTCTGGGCGGAGGATTTGCCCGCGGCATGTCGCACATCGGCGTGCTCAAGGTGCTGGAAGAAGAGAAGATCCCTATTGACTACGTCGCTGGAACCAGTGTGGGCGCGGTAATCGGAGCTGCGTATTGCAGCGGCCTGAGCGCCAAGGAGATGGCAGAAACCGCAGGCCTCGTGCGCTTCAAAGATTTTGCCCGCTGGACCATCTCGCGTTTTGCCTTATGCTCCACTGACCGCATGCAGGGTTTTCTGGAGCGGCTGCTCAAAGTGCACAGCTTTGAAGAGCTGCGCATTCCGCTGGCGGTCGCGGCAACCGACCTCACAACCGGACAGGGCGTGGTCTTCAAGTCGGGTTCCCTGATTGACGCCGTGCGCGCAAGCTGTGCCTATCCCGGAATGTTCATGCCGGTAAACCTGAATGGAAAACTTTATGTGGATGGGCTGCTGGGATATCCAGTGCCCGCCAAGCCGTTACGGGAGATGGGCGCCGAGCGCGTGATCTCTGTGCATTTGGCGGCGAACTGGGTCTCAGGCAAAGGCCCACGGCATGTCTTCGACGTTATTGGCCAGTGCTTCTCTATCGCCCAGGAGAGAATGAGTTCTTTCTGGAAGCAGCATACCGATATCATGGTCGAGCCCAACATCGGCCGCTTCGGCTACGACGAATTTCAGCGCTCGCCGGAGATGATCGCCATCGGCGAGGCCGCAACCCGCGAGATCATTCCCCAGATACGCGCCTGGCTCGAGGGCACCGAGCCCGAACCACAGGTACAAGAGCAATCCGCCATCAAAGTCTCAAGCGCGCCTGCGCTGCAAACCGCCCGCTTAACGGCAAAATAGAAAATTAAGAAGTAGGATGTGCGCAGAGCCCTCGCTGTAGCTGCCGAAAAACGTCTTTCTGGGGCGCTCCACTTCGTTGCGCGCCTGCCTGCGGAGGGGTGCCGCATACAAATCTTACCGACACATTCCTGAGATATTTATGCATGTGGTCTACGCGCATCGTTTTCAGCGACGTAAGTGCAGCAAGAAATAGACGAGCAGACCAACCAGCAACGCTATGATCACACGCCAGACTATTCCAGACATACCAGAGCGATCGGCCGGCAGTATTGGCCCCATGGAACTGCTGCTTTGCGGGAGGCCTGGTTGCGACAAACCTGGCTGCGGCAAATCTGGTTGTGAAAAATTTGACTGCGAGAAATTTGACTGCGAAGTTTGGGACGCCGAGCCGAGTGAGAAGTGAAAGTTGGTGTGATGGGTTTCATTGATCTTTTGGGTTAGCGCCCGATCAACCATTTCGGCGATCAGTGGATGCTGGGGACCGAGCAGTTCACCGAATGTTTCCCGCAACTTCTGCGCGACTTCTTCCCGGCTTGCACCCTGCAGCGACTCCAACTTGGGATCGTTGAAATGAGCCGTGAATCCGCCGCCCGTCTTTTCCTCAATATGGTACGAAAACTGGCTGGATGTGCTCATCGCGCTCAGACCGTCGAACAATTTGTTCCGCACAAAACCCGGAAGCCCCGCGCCGAACAAATCGTTCATCCTGGCGTGGATCTTCTGCTCAATCTCTTGCTTTGTGGCTGCCTCGATGGTCTCCATGGTGGGGTCACTGGTATGAGCAATGAATCCGCCGCCGGGCTTTTCTTCGATACGATAGGAGAAACTGATGTTCGTTTTTTTGATGTCCATGGCCAGCTCCGTGGCGCAATTGTACTGCGGAATTCCGGCGACTCGGAAAGATCAATTTCTCAATGCAGTTCCCGGTTGCCGGTTTCTTTTTTCCAAGCCTGACAACCAAAAACTGCTTTTAACTACTGGCACGAGGCGTTCAGGGCTGTGAAGGTTCCGCTGTATGCTCCAATGCACGTATAGGTGTTGCCGCCGCCCGTAAAGACTCCCCCGCCCGCCAACTGCGAGGCTCCCACCTTCACGGCGAATGTGGCACCACCGCTCAGTTGGCTGAAGATGGAGTTCGTGCTGCCGCTGATCTCTGAATTGCTGATATTCAGCGTAAAAGCGCTGGCAGAAAACCCCAGGGTCTCAATTCCATAGTTCGTGGGTGCGAGGGAAGAAGCAATCACACCATTTATCAGGGTGGTTGGGCCTCCGACGATCATGCCCGTGCCATTACTGCTGCCGCCGGTAGTCGTTGCAACAATGTTAGTCATGACAGGCACGCTGGAGTCGTTCTCCACGGCGGTGTTGTCATGACCCCCTGAGGCGGTGGCGGTTATGTTGCTCATTGCCGGCGCACACAGGGGAGCGTTGTTGATAGCGCGGTTGCCGCTTCCCGAAATACCCGTGGCCGTGGCGATGATATTGGTCATTACCGGTGAAGAGCCCGTGCCGCTGCTATTTTCGTTAAACACTCCCATGTTGGACGAGCTCCCGCCCGATGCGCTGGCAATCACATTCGTCATGCCCGGCGACGAGGCGATGTTATCAACTGCTGTGTTGCTGGTTGGCCCCGAAGCATTGACCGTAACACGGGTCATCGTGCCACTCGAGCTGCTGTTAAACATGCCCGTATTATTACTTCCTCCCGTGGCGGTCGCGGTAACATCGTTCATCACCGGCGCGGAGCCGTTGACGTTGATGATCGCATAGGTGGTAGCGGCGCCAGAAGCTGTGGCCGTTACATGATTCATCACCGCAGACGAGTTGTTGTTATAGACACCCTGGCTTTGAACGGTTCCACCCGCACCGAGGGCAGTCACGTGCGTCAGCCGCGGTGAGGCAGACACATTAGCGATGCCTGTGCCAAATGAGTTACCGCCAGTATTCTTTACGGTCAGAAAACGTAATTCTGCGTTGTTTGCGCCTACGACCGTACCCGTGAGAATACTTGCGCTTCCGGCTGCCGTGATCGTGGTCACATCCTCCCCCGAGCCCTCTACATCTACGAACGGCTTCATGGTGAGTGCGCCTGTGCCCAGATCATAAATTCCCGGCTCGATCTTCAGCAGCCAGGGATTCGTGGCTGAGGCTGTGGTAATGCCTGCCAATGCATTCAGCAATGCTGTCCCGCTGGCAACTGCGTTCCCCGGAACCGGACTCACCACCACTGTGCGCATAAATGAGGTCGCGCCGCTGGCAATGGTCAGCGTCTGCCCGCTGGGGGTGATGGTGACATTGGAGCCCGCCGCGAGTGTGACGCCATCGAACAATCCGTTCAGATTTTTGACCACCTGTCCGGTTGCGATATTTCCCGCCTGGACTGCGTTGCTCGCCAACTGTGCGTTGCCGACACCACCGTTGGTGATGCTCACACTTCCCGTGCCAGTGATCGGGCTGGGAGTTGTGGTCAATCCCGTGCCTGCTGTGATGCTCACGCTGGGCACTGTGGCTGCAATCGTCAAGCTCTGACCACTGGGGGTGATGCTCACGTTCGAACCGGCGGCCAGCGTCACTCCATCGAACAATCCATTCAGGTTCTTGACTACCTGTCCGCCAGCGATATTGCCCGACTGCACTGCATTGCCGGCGATATTCGCCGCCTGCACTGCCCCGGCGGCCAACTGCTGGGTGCCAACACCGCCGTCAGCGATGCCGATGGTTCCCGCACCGGTAATGGGGTTTGGAGTTGCAGTCAATCCGTTGCTGGGCGTGATGCTTTCGTTGCTGCCTGCGGCTGCAATCGTCAGCGTCTGCCCGCTGGGAGTGATGGTGACATTTGATCCGGCTGCGAGTGTGATGCCATCGAACAATCCATTCAGGTTCTTGACCACCTGTCCGCCTGCGATATTGCCCGACTGCACTGCGTTGCTCGCCAATTGCGCGTTGCCTACACCGGCGTTCGCGATAGCAATCGTTCCCGTGCCGGTAATCGGGCTGGGCGTTGCGGTGAGGCCGGTTCCGGCTGTGATGCTCACGCCAAGAGGAGACTGCCAGCTTGCATTGCCCGAATTGTCGGAAGTGAATACCTTTCCGGCCGCAGCCCCGGTGGACATCGTGAAGGCTGCCACACTGGTGGTGCCGCCGATACTGACAATACCGTTGCTCTCAGAGACCAGAGAGTTCGTCAGCGTGTAGGTCTGAGAGATCTTCGGCAGGTTCCCGGCGGTAGCGTTGCTGCGCATAATGATGGTGTACAGTACCGGTCCTTCGAGTGAACCGGTGGGAGGCGAGACCCGCTGCCAGCGCAAGGCTGGCATCTGCTGACCCTGCGACCACACTCCCGGAGCAGGGCGCAGACTGGCTACCAGCTCAGTTTGTTTTGGCTGTTGCCCAGTCGACTGTTGAGCTTCGATCCAAGATGGGAATACGGCAAAAACCGCAAGACACACCGACAGGACCTTCAGGTTCCTGAAAGATTGCATGAAAGTTCTCCTGTAATTTTAAAGGGTCGCTCGTATTCTGACAGGGAAGACGTCGAAAGAATAGTGCTTAATATGGCAACAATCGCACTGGTTGAATGCCATGCCCGAGAAGACGCTTATCGGGAGCGCCCAAAACAGGAATGCTACCGCCTGCATGTCTGATACAAAGCAAAATCGGCCTTGATACGTGTGTTGACTCGTCCGTCTAGACCGACCATGAAACAGATTTAAGCCGCCGATTCGACAGAGCCTGTGAGGGGCAATGGTTCTTCAGAATCCGGCGCGGGAGAACATGCCTGGCGATAGATGGGATGCACTTCTTCGCCCTCCCGGAAGGTGCGATAAAAGACGGCAAAAAGAACGCAGCGCAACACGGCCAGCGTGCCAAGACAAAGATTGAACAGAAGGCCAAAATCCATACCCTTCTCCCGTAGCAGAGGCGTCGTTTACAGAGACTCTGCTTACATCTTCAGTTTGTGACATGATCCGGGCAATGGCAAATCTAAACTTTTCATAATGGGAATCAGCAAAACGAATAACGCGCCCTGGACTTCTGGGATCATGCGGATTTTTGAAACAAGTTGTCAGTACCCCTACTGGGACGCTCCGTACTTGTTGTGCAGTTCAAGATTCCCTTCCAGCACGTTGACCATTTTTTCTCCTGCCAAGCCCCTTATTGGTGTTGGCCGCCAGAGAGAACGAATGAGAGACCAGGTGCTGATCTTTAGTTCAGATATGAAATTGGACTTGGATTTGGATTTCACGTTTACGAAGATCACGTGATGGCCCAGGGCAAGCATCAACTGTTCCAGCTTCCGCTCTTGCCGGGGTGTGCGCCAATCTTTTCTTCCACCTATGACAACCAGGGCACGCGGGGCCAAAACAGATTGCAGGCATTGCTTCCGATCGCGGCAGAGATAAAGCTCAAGGCTTACCTCTTCGGCATCAATGCCCGATTCGGAAATCACAGCAAGCTGCAGCCGCTCGAGAAAATCAACCGGCACCGGAGGACGATCCAGCGGGAAGTGGAAAGGAACTACTTTGATCATCATCAGCGCAACCCGAAGGCCCAGGTTCCTGGCCAAATCGTAGGCAGTCTTCAGGGCTGCGATCGTTCCTTCCTGGGAGGTATAGATAACCGTCACTCGCAGGCGATGGTCCGAGTCCGAGTCATCCGCATTAAAACGTTCGCTGCAGGAATGCTCAGACTGAACTTCTTCAAGCCGCTTATCGTGCACTAAGGTCATTGCAGGTACAAACTTAGACCTCAAGCCCTAAGCGAGTCATAAACAAATCATGAACAATTTATAAGGGCAGAAAGGCGATTGAATCCAAGGAGTTACTTTGGAGAGCAACCAAGCTTAGCCCAGAAGAGTTAAGGGGTGTTCCAATCCTCACGCTGGAGGTGGGTCTTTATGATTAAAGATAGATCAATCACATAAAGTACGATCACGACGTCGCCGAGAACAACGGCCACATGACTTGGGGGCAACAACTGAACGATGCCCCACAGAATGAAGGCCAATCCAAGCAACAATCTCTTCAGCGACTCAATGGGCCTGGGCCGAGCCATCGGTTGCAACGAGACATACGCTAACCCGATTAACAGAAGGGGCGCTGCCGAGCTGACCTCATGTTTTGACCGCACAAAATGGGGGAAGGCATCAAGAAGCAGCAGAAAGATGCCGCGGAGAACCGCCACACTCGCGAGTCCGGCACTGACCCACCGCAAGAGACTGTGGAGTATAGATTTGGGTTCCCCGGTCAACTCGTTCAATATTGCTTTGACCTCATCCATGCCGGGCCAGAGAAAACATGAGCACAAGAATGGTGATGGGAATTGCCGCCAGCATGACATAAAACAAAACTACATTTCTCTCGGTTGAACGCCTGGGGCGCGACTGTTGTATTTCTGTACGCTCGGCCACCCCTATCTCATCGAGGTGTTCGAGGTCCCAGGCAAACTCGCGGGCGTGGGCATAGCGGTTTATGGGGTCGCGCTCCATGGCGCGATAAATGACTTCCTGCAAGGCAGGGGAAATTTCCGGATTCAGTTTTCGCGGAGGCACCGGATCATTCACCAGCCGGTCATTCATGATGGCGAGGGAAGTAGGCCCTTGAAAGGGCATTTTTCCGGTCAACATCTCATACAGCATGACGCCCAATGCGTAAATGTCGCTGCGGGCATCGCCGCGCTTGCGCTTTACCTGTTCCGGGGAGATGTAGTCAGGCGTTCCCATGGTATGAGACATTCTGCCGAAGGTCAGGCGCCGCGCCCCGGCCGCTCCGGCAATGCCGAAGTCAATGAGCTTGATATTGTCTTCCGCATCTACCATGACGTTTTCCGGCTTCAGGTCGCGGTGTACGATCTCGTGCTGATGGATGTACTCCAGCGCATGACAGATGCCAAGCGTAATCTTGATCGCGCGCTCGATGGGAAGCTTCTCCTGCTCGGTGAGGATCTTGCGCAGCAGGTTGCCTTCCAGCCACTCCATGGCCATGTAGACACGGCTCTGGTCTTCGTTGGAGATCACTTTGATAACGCAAGGATGATCGAGCTTCTTGCCGATTTCCTGCTCGCGGCGAAAGCGATCAAAGAATACGGGGTCACACTCTACCTCGGGATGCGGAACTTTAATGGCCACTGGGCAACCGGCGCGCAAATCCGTGCCACGAAAAATAGTTGTCATATAGGTGCGGGCAACCGCACTTTCGATGCGGTAGTGGTCGAGCGTGTCGCCAGGATTGATGGGTCTCATCACAGCACCTTCTGCGCCGCAATCATTGAACTTGAGGCCATCTCATAAACTGGAAATTCTGAGGAGAACAATGTTTTCGGAGAATGTTCAGAATGTCCCTCGGTGTCCATAAGATGGCTGAGCTTAAGGTAGGCGAGAGGCCCTAAATTATGCATAAACGACCCATAAATAATTTATAAAGACCACGGATAAGACACTGAAAACGCTGGGGATAGCCAATCTAGATTAATTATTCTGGCAGGCGCAAACGGTAGCCGATCCAGGGCTCGGTGAGCAGAAACTTGGGGCTTGCCGGTGTGTGCTCGATCTTCTTTCGCAAACGATTCATGAAGACCCGCAGGTATTCCTGCTCGCCTCCGTAGTCGGGCCCCCAGACTGCCTGCAGTAACTCGCGGTGGGTAATCGTCTTGTTAGGATGGGCGGCAAGATAGGAAAGCAGATCGAATTCCTTGCAGGTCAGCCGTATCTGTTCATTACGGGAGATGACTTGCCGCGCCTTGAAGTCAATCTCAATGTGTCCCAGTTGCAGATTGGTGACCTCGAATTCCGAAGAGACAGCGGCCCTTCGCAGCGCAGCGCGGATGCGCGCCAGCAATTCAGGCATACTGAAGGGCTTAGTTACGTAGTCGTCAGCTCCAGCATCGAGCGCATCGACTTTGTCTTTTTGGCTGTTGCGCACGGTAAGCATGATAATGGCTGCGTCAGAACCGACGCGGATGGCCCGGCAGGTCTCAACCCCGGTCATGCCAGGCATGTTCATATCCAGAATCACCAGATCGAACTTGGCGGAGCGGAAAAAATCTAACGCCTCGTCGCCGCTGCGAGCGTCGGTAACTTCGTAGCCATGGGTCACGAGTGTGGTCCGCATTACGCGCCGGATCTGTGGCTCGTCATCTACGATGAGAATACGTGCTTCACTCACGCTGACACCTCCTGCACGTGAGGATCTGAGTCAGCCCGATAGGGCATGATTCAACTATTACGCTAGACCTAAGGCCATAAGGGAGGAGTAAAGGGTTCGCAAATAATTCGTAAATGAGGTGTAAAGCCTCGTTCTTCATTCAATTCGATTGACCCCTGCTTGAACACAACATTAAACTAGTAAAGAGTTCCTAATCTTCCCTGTGGATACCAAAATCATTGATCCGCGCAAGCTTGTGAAGCAGATTGAGCGCATTCTGGCACAAAAACCGGTCAGGGGAAAGGACGCACCACTGGAGCAGGTGGTTGATCTTCTCTATCAGCAACGGAGATATTCTTCGATTGGTATCTATGCGCTTGTGGGCAAAAAAATTCTTGGGCTCGCCTACCGAGGGCCAGCATTATCCTGCCTGGAAGTCGCTTTGGGAATAGGTATTGTTGCCCAGAGCGGAGTCATTAAAGCAGCTCCCGAAGTCAGCCCCCAAATTATCCCTGAAGTGAACCCTGCAATCACTCCACAAACCAGCCAAGCCCTGCCAATCAGTGTGGGTTATACCGATGTTAAGCGTGGAATTGTTGTTCCCATCAAGGTCGCCGGACGGGTGCTGGGCGTAATTGACGCGGAAAGCGACAGGTTGAAGAGCTTCAGTTATCATGATCAAGTCCTGCTGAAGCAGGTGGCCTCCCGGGTGGCGCGTTATCTCATCTCAAATGGTAAGGTAGTGATGCAAAAATTACGTAGGCAATCACGGGCAACCGAGGGCAGCAGCCTTGCAACAGAAACAAACAAGGACAAGAAAATGGCGGTTGACCGTCCGTTGAGCGGAGAGAAGACCAGCAGCCTTAAAGCCACCGCAGGAGAGATGCTCCACATATGAGCACAGCCTTGATTTCTAACGCAATTAAGATCACCCCGGCCGGCCCGCGGATTGATTCGACCGAAGAACTGAAACGACTCGCCACGCGCCTGCGCATTGAGATCATAAAGATGATCGGTGCTGCGGGCAGCGGACATCCTGGCGGCTCGCTCTCTGAAGTTGAGTTGCTGGCTGCACTTTATTTCCGCGTGCTGCGGCATAACCCGAAAAATCCGGGCTGGAGAGAGCGCGACCGCTTTATCCTCAGCAAAGGCCACGGCTGCCCGGCGCTTTATGCCGTGATGGCGGAGGCAGGATATATTGATCCAGCGCTTTTATCGACGTTGCGAAAATTGGGGTCGCCACTGCAGGGGCATCCGGATAAACGCATGCTGCCGGCGCTGGAGGCCTCTACAGGATCGCTTGGCCAGGGACTTTCCATCGGGATCGGCATGGCACTGGCGGCGCAGTTAGATAAGCTCGACTACCACACCTTTGTCATGGTGGGGGACGGAGAAATTCAGGAGGGCCAGAATTGGGAGGCGGCCATGTTCGCTCCCTATCACAAGCTGAGCAACTTGACTCTCATCGTTGATTACAACCACCAGCAGCTTGATGGCTTTACCAAAGACATTCTCGACGTGGACCCATTGCCGGCAAAGTTCGCGAGCTTTGGATGGAATGCCGTGGAAATTGACGGCCACAACTTCGATGAGGTAATTCCCGCTTTGGAAAAGGCGCGGGCGAACACCAACGGTAAACCGGTGGCCATCATTGCCAACACGATTAAAGGCAAAGGCGTCTCGTTTATGGAGAATAATCCCAAGTGGCACGGGGTTGCGCCTAAGCCGGAAGAAGTTGCAGCGGCGGTAAAAGAACTGGAAAGTACGAAGTGAGAAGTATGAAGCGAGAAGTACGAATTTACGATTTCTGATTTTCGATTTACGATTTTTACTGTGAGAGATAATTCTGCATTCTTAAATCGTAATTCGTCAATCGTAATTCCCACTTTGTATTGGCAACCTGGCTCGAATCTTGCGATAAATTTTGAGCATTACTTAACTTAAGAAAAATGCACATGGCGACTACTCCGACAAAACCGAAATTCGAATTGAAGATGGGAGCAGCCACGCGCGAGGCCTACGGGCAGGCGCTGGTCGAGCTGGGCACGAAGGACCCGAACGTAGTGGTTCTGGATGCCGATCTGGCAAAATCAACCTTCAGCGCCAAGTTCCAGGAGAAGTTCCCTGAGCGCTTCTTCACCTGCGGCATTGCCGAGGCCAACATGGTGAGCATTTCGAGCGGCCTGGCGCTGTGCGGCAAGCTGACCTTTGCTTCTTCATTCGCAGTTTTTCTCTGCGACAAAGGCTACGACCAGATGCGCACCTGCGTTGCCTACCCTCGCGTGAACGCCAAGTTCTGCGGCTCACATGGCGGCATCTCCATCGGCGAAGATGGACCGAGCCAGCAATCGGTAGAAGACATTGCCCTCATGTGCGGATTGGCTGGGTTCACAGTCCTGGTTCCCTCCGATGAATTCTGTGCGCGCGCCCTGGTGCATCGCATGGCGGAGCACGTGGGACCTGTCTACATGCGCACGGCGCGTGCAAAGAGTCCCATCATCTATTCAGCCGCTGATACCTTTGAGATTGGCAAGGCGAAAGTTCACGGCGATGGCCGTGATGTGGCCATTGTCGCCTGTGGCCTTGAGGTTGGCTATGCCTTGCACGCGCAGGCGCAACTGGAAGAAGAGGGCATTCACGCCCGCGTAATTGACATGCACACCATCAAGCCGATGGATGACGACGCCGTCGCCAAGGCCGCGCAGGAGTGCGGCGCGATTGTCACTGCGGAAGAGCACCTGCTTGATGGCGGATTGGGCGCGCACGTGGCGCAGTCTGTAGCCAAGTCCAAGCCCGTGCCCATGGAGTTTGTCGGCATCCAGGACACCTACGCCGAATCGGGCACGCCCGACCAGCTTATGGAAAAGTACGGACTTACGGCGCCTCACATCGTGAAAGCTGTCCACGCCGTTCTAAAGCGGAAGAGCTAGATTTCTGATTTACGATTTTCGATTTACAGAAACGTGGTTGAATAAATGCTTAACAGAGCCAATTTATAAATTAAGACTACAGAAATCGTAAATCACAAAATCGTAATTCGTAAATCGTCCTTCCCATGCCTCGCTACGACTACCGCCAACTCGGACCAACGCCTGCAGCCGAAAAAACATTTCTTGGCTGGATTGAGTCGCTCGACCGCGAGTTTGCGAACCGCGATCCCGAGCACCGCAGTCTGGCGGTCCGCAACGCTCTGCACGAGTTGTATCTCGGCCGCGGCTACGAAGAGCCCAAGCTCACCGAAACCCTGACGCAGCAGGCATTGGTGCATTCTTTTGATCCGCGCAACGCCACGCTTGAACCCGAATACTACGGCGACGTGGACCCGGCAAAATACGCCGAGCGCAAACCGCTGATCTGGTTCTGGATGATGTATGACCGCTCGCCCGTCGGGCTGAACCACTGGCTGGGCTTCCGCGTCCGCGCTATGCTGGCGCGGCACATCTTCAAATATTGCGGTAAGAACGTAAAAATCTTCCACGGTGTCGAAATCTCCTATGGCTATAACCTGACGGTGGAAGACAACTGCACCATTCACAAATACGTTCTGCTCGATGACCGCGGTGAAATTATTCTCCATGAGGGCAGCTCGGTCTCCGATTACGCCAACGTGTACTCGCACGAGCATGACCTCAACGACGGCATGATCGTCACCAACGTTGCCACCGAGATCGGTCCTAAGGCACGCATCACCTACCACGGCACCGTGCTCAGCGGCGTAAAGATCGGCGAGCATGGCATGCTGGGCGCGATGGGCGTGGCCACAAAAGATATTGAGCCCTATCACATCAAGGGTGGCATTCCTGCCAGGACGCTAAAGGTTAAAACCATTGCTCCTCCTGGCCAGCCCCCATCCCCTGAGAAAAAGTAGGACGCATTGGCATTGTTGGCGTCTTTTTTGAGCAATCGGCGTTGATCCGCGTTCATCCGCGGCGAAAAGATTTGAAACTCGAAACTTGAAACTGTCGCCGTGTTACCATCGTAAAAACCTTCGTCTCCAGAGAGTTGAATGTCACCTGAAGCAACGTCCATACAAAAACCGCGCGTGCTGAGCGGCATGCGCCCCACCGGCAAACTTCATCTGGGAAATTACGTAGGCGCCCTGGAAAACTGGGTGAAGCTGCAGGAGGGTGGTAAGTACGCCTGTTATTTCTTCATTGCCGACTGGCATGCGCTGACCACCGACTACGCCGATACATCACAGATCAAGCAGAATTGCGTAGAGATCCTGCTCGATTGGCTCGCCGCCGGGCTCGATCCGGAGCGCTCGACCATCTTTATTCAGTCCCATGTGCCGCAGCACGCCGAGCTTCATCTTTTGCTTTCCATGATCACCCCGCTGGGCTGGCTCGAGCGTGTGCCCTCGTACAAAGAGCAACAACAGAATCTGGGCAACAAAGACCTCAACACCTACGGCTTCCTGGGCTATCCCCTGCTGATGGCGTCCGATATTCTGATGTACCAGGCCGACGTTGTTCCCGTAGGCGACGACCAGGTAGCACACATTGAGCTGACCCGCGAGGTCGCGCGGCGGTTCAATCAGTTTTATCCGGGAGACGACAAGTTTGTTTTTCCTGAACCGCAGCCGCTGCTCACGCCTTCGCCAAAGCTGCCGGGCACCGATGGCCGCAAGATGTCGAAATCGTACGGCAACACCATCCTGCTGACTGATCCCGAGCCGGTGGTCCGGCAAAAGCTAAAACCCATGGTCACCGATCCGGCGCGGGTGCGGCGCACTGATCCGGGCAATCCTGATGTGTGTCCGGTGGGCGACTTGCACAAAATCTTCAGCAGCGCCGAAACCCTGGATAAGGTAAACACCGGCTGCCGCACCGCCGGCATTGGATGTATTGAATGTAAAAGCTGGGCCGCCGACGCCATTGTGGCAAAGCTTGCGCCCATGCAGGAGCGGCGGCAAAAATATGAACAGAATCCACGGCTGGCTTGGGATATTCTTGATACAGGCTCAGCCAAGGCCCAGAGGGCAGCCGAGGCCACCATGCAGGAGGCCCGAGCAGCCATGCAGATGTCGAAGGAATTTGAATGATCTGCTTTGGCTGAATGCTGAGTGCTGATTACTGATTGCTTAAAATGACTGACGTCGTTCCACAACCCGGTTCGAGCGCTGCTGCTGGCAAACCATCCGTAAACAATTCGGTGGTGGCTCAGCGTGTCAGCGACTTCCCTTTTGCGGTCAGCGTCTCGCAGGTTTATGAAGGGCCGCTGGACCTTTTGCTTGACCTGATCCGCAAGCAGGATATTGATATCTACGACATCCCCATCGCCCGCATCACGGCGCAGTTCCTCGCCTATGTGGAGCGCATGAAGCAGTTGGATGTGGATATCGCCGCTGAATTTATTTATACGGCGTCAATGCTCATCCACATCAAGTCGAAGATGCTGCTGCCGCGCGATCCGGATGCGCCCGCCGACCAGATGGAAGATCCGCGTGAAGAGCTGGTGCAACGCTTGCTGGAGCATGAAAAATTCAAAAATGCCGCGCAGATGTTACTGCAAAAACAGCAAATCGAAAATGCGGTGTGGTCGAACCCGGCGCTGCGGGAATTCAAGGACGCCGAGGGCACCGAGCCGGAGCTGGCTGCCGATGTTGTAGACCTGGTGCGCACCTTCCAACAAATATTGGCCCGCGCCCGATCGCGGCCTATGTTGCAGGTGGATGACGAAACCGTCACGGTCTCGCAGATGATTGATTACATGCGTCGGCGGCTGCTTCTGGAAGAGCGCCCCATACGGCTCAAGCAATTGCTGCAGCACACGCAATCGCGCCGCACGCTGGTGTGCGCATTTCTGGCCTTGCTGGAGCTGGTGCGGTTGCAGGCCATCCTGCTGCGGCAGGACCGGGTCTTCGGCGATATCCTGATTAAAAAACATGCCATGTTCGATACCGTCTTCGCCGAGGGAGAATCCGCGGCCGTCAAAGATGATTGGAGATAACCGTTCCGCTCTGCCGAAGGCCGGCGCGAAGCGCCTATAGAAAGCCAAAGACAGAGCTTTTTTATGAATCTAAAGTCCAAAATCGAAGCCATTATTTATGCTGCCGAAGAACCGGTCAGCATTGACCAGATGACTGCCGTTCTCAAAGATGAGTTGGCAGCCGGGGAAGATGCGGGCACGAAGGACGACGCCAAAGAAAAAGTCCGTGCCGCAGTGGAAGAGCTGATCGTTGCTTTTGCCTCCGACGAACGCGGTATCGAAGTCCGCAAAATCGGCGGGGGCTACCGCATGAGCACCAAGCCCGAGCACCACGATGCGGTGCGTGCTTTTGCGAAAAGCCTGAAGCCGCCTATCAGGCTCTCGTTGCCTGCGCTGGAGACGCTGGCCGTGATCGCCTACAAGCAGCCCATCACCGGGCCCGAGATCGCCGAGATTCGCGGCGTTGACACCAGCGGAGTGCTGGCCACGCTCATTGACCGCAAGCTGATCACCACGGCCGGACGCAAGGCCGTAGTCGGCCGTCCGATTCTGTACAAAACTACAAAGGAGTTTCTGCTGCGCTTTGGACTGAGCGAGCTGAACGAACTGCCCAGTGTGGAAGAATTCGAGAAGATCGCTGGTGAATCGTTGCGCCAGCAAGGACTGTTTGCCGAAGTTGCCATCGCTGATGCTACTGGCATCCCTGATGCCGAGCCCGAGCCGGCGCAGGCTGCTGAAAACACGGAAGCCGTAAGCGCTGAAGTTCCCAAAAACGGAGCTCCTGAAATTCAGACTACGGGAGATCGTGCAACATCGGAAGAAGAAGCCAACACTTCGGAACATCTTGGCTAAGAGCCAAATACCAACTGCTAAAATGCGCCGACTAAGGACTGAGGACTGTTTTTCGTGGATCGTTTGCAAAAAATTATCGCTGCTGCCGGTGTGTGCTCACGCCGCAAGGCCGAAGAGCTGATGACCGCCGGCCGGGTGACAGTCAACGGGCAAATCGTTACCGAATTGGGCAGCAAAGCCGACCCGGCGCACGACCATATCAAAGTTGACGGCAAACTGCTTCCAACCGCCCGCAGCGGACAAAAGACGTATCTTCTGCTCCATAAGCCCAAGGGATATGTCACCACTGTCACCGATCCTGAAGGGCGGCCTACGGTGATGGATTTGCTTCGTAAAGCAAAGCCGCCGGTCTCTGAAAGGGTTTATCCTGTCGGCAGGCTGGATTGGGCCAGCGAGGGGTTGCTACTGTTGACCAACGACGGCGATCTGGCCAACCTGCTCACGCGCGCCGCCTCTCACGTTCCTAAAACCTATCTGGTAAAAATCAGCGGAAAGCCACAAGAAGCTGACCTGGCGAAACTACGGAGCGGGGTTTCCATCACGACGGGCGTCGAGGGCAGAAGAGTAAAGACCGCGCCTGCAAAGATTCAACTCGCCCATAATGCTCCTAATCCCTGGTATGAAGTCACGCTCATTGAAGGACGCAACCGCCAGATTCACCGCATGTTCGAGCGCATTGGCCGTCGCGTGGAAAAGATCAAACGCGTGCGTTATGGACCGCTGCAGCTTGATGTAGAGGCGGGGCGCTTCCGTTCGCTGAATGCAGGAGAAGTCGAAAGCTTGCGTCACGCCGTGCGTCAGCAATCCAAACATCAGCAATCCAAACAAAAATAATTTGGCGCACGTGGATTCGCCCTCACGCTCTCGCTTCGGTCTTTTCCACAACGTGAAGTTCCAACATGGGAAGGCGCGCGGCGCCGTAAAGGCCGGCATCGCTGCCCAGCAGGGCTTGCGTGATGATGGTTTTCTTCGAAGCTGGAAGCTCCGGCTTGGGCTCGGTGGCCAGGTAGACGAAAGAACGCTTGCGGACCTCTTCCATCATGGCGGGGGCAAAAGCGTCCCATGCGCTGGCCACACCGCCGCCGATGACATACATAGGCAGATTAAAAATGTTGATCAGGTCGGCGAGCGTAATACCCAAACGATAGCCCACCGTACGAAATATCTCCTGGGCTGCGGCATCGCCCTGCACCGCCATCTGATAGACAACGCGCGAGCTGAATTCGGGCTCTACCTCCATGGCGCGGGCCAACCCTGGGGCCTCTCCCTTGGCAATGGCCTCAACCGCCATGCGCTTGATGGCAGTCGCCGAGGCAAATTGCTCGATGCATCCCCGGCTGCCGCAGCCGCACGGTGGGCCATCGAGCTGCACGGCGATATGTCCTAACTCGCCGGCCATCCCCGTCATGCCGCGCCAGATCCTTCCATTCAAAACCAGCCCGCCTCCCACCCCGGTCCCGAGCGTAATCATGCAAACGCTTTCCACGTCCCGCGCTGCGCCTAGCCACTTTTCGCCCAACGCAGCCACGTTGGCATCATTTTCCAGGATCACATTGGTCTGTAGCCGGCGCTCAATTTCTTCGCGTACGGGATAATCAACCCAATCGGGCAGGTTGGGAGACTTCCGTACGACGCCGGTTTCCATGTCTATGATTCCCGGCACGCCGATGCCAATACCCTCCAACCGGCCCAGAGAAGAAAATTTTACCGAGAGCTGGCGGATGGAGGCGCACATCTCCTCAACAACAAAATCGCGCCCTTTGGCGACCTGCGCGCCGGTAATGATTTTTTGCAGCAGGTTGCCGCCCGAATCTACGGCCGAAATGCGCAGGTTCGTTCCACCCAGATCAACACCAATCGCGTAGGAAGGCATAAACTTTATTAGGATACTTTGTTAAAGACGCGTTGCCTAGTACTCCGTGCTTAAAGCTTCTAGCCACGCCCAAAAACAGCTAGAAGCTAGCAGCTTCGAGCTACTTTTGGCACTTCGGACAATAGTGTGAACTGCGCCCGGCGATGACCACACGCTTGATGGGAGTCTTGCAGACCAGACACGGCTCGCCTTCACGGCCATACACGCGATGCTGTAACTGGAAAAAACCCTCTTCGCCGGAAGCATCCACGTAGTCGGAGACTGAAGAGCCCCCGGCAGCAATCGCCTTACGCAAAATCTTCTGAATGGCAACATGCAGGCGTTGCAGCTCGACTTGGGTCAACTTGCCGGCGCGGCGGCGCGGGCGGACCCCGGCGCGAAAGAGCGACTCATCAGCATAGATATTGCCCACCCCGCGCAACAATTTTTGGTTCAGCAGCGCACTCTTGATGGGCGTGTCACGCTTGCGAAACAAAGCCATGAAGGTGTTGATCTCGACCTCAAGCGGTTCTTTGCCTGTAAATACGCTTCCATTCTGGCCTTCATCTATAGGTTCTACGACAGATAGTCGGCCGAAGCGCCGGGGATCAACGAAACGCAGCTCGCGCCCGGAGGCGAGCTTTGCGATCAGGTGGGTGTGCTTGGCAACTTCCATCTGCGGATCGGCAATCAGCAATCTGCCCGTCATCCCCAGATGAACGATCCAATGCCCGGTAAGGTCTTTGCTCGTTGCCGATTCATTTCCGCGCTGAGAATTTCGGGCCGGCTGAACTTTTTTCGCCATGGGATTCCGGCCGAGATCCAGTACGATGTGCTTGCCAGTACGGTGCACGCGTTCAATGCTGGCGCCTTCCAGCAAGGCAGTGATGGCGCGAGCCGGCGACTTCAGCGGCTCGGGCTTGCTGCCGATCCAGACCGATTCGATCACGTCTCCGGTGACGCGCTTGGCCAAACCGCGAGCGATGGTTTCAACTTCAGGAAGTTCAGGCATGAGAAAACAGTACTCAGTACTCGGTTGTCGGCACTCAGTTATCATTCCAGTCTAGATTTTAACTGAGTACTGGGTACTATTTTTTCTTCGGAGACGTAGTCTCGGCAACGGCGGTGCGCCGGATGGGAACAATTGCCCCACGCGCGGGATCGGGGACCTCCCGGCGGGCCATGACTTCTTTGCCCACGAAATTCACGAACTCATGCATCTGGCGCTGCATCTCTTCCATGCGCTCGCGCATTTGCAGGATGATGGCAATGCCGCTTATGTTGACGCCCAAATCGCGCGCCAGCGAAAGGATGAACTCCAGCCGCTTCAAATCTTCTTCCGTATAAAGGCGGGTGTTGCCCTCGGTGCGCGAAGGTTTGAGCAGGCCCTCCCGCTCATAGAGGCGCAAGGTTTGCGGATGTATCTCATACATTTCGGCCACCGTGCTGATCATGTATGCGCCCTGGGATTTGCGTTTTGCCATAGGTTTTCTAGTAGTATTTGTCTCTCTATATTATGGAGGATGTCGGCCAATCCCCCAAGCGAAATAGAAGGATTGGCAGTGGGCTACTTTAAATCTGGCAGGCAGACAGTCGCCCCGAAGCTAAAGAGAGCGTAGTTGTTTAGCGAAACACCTTTATGGCTTCCATCGAATCGATTCGCGAAAAGATCAGTGCGGTCAGAGAACAAGGCTTTTGCATCCTCAGAAAGCACTTCGCGCCGCTCCTGGTTGAAGCCTGCCGGCAGGCGTTTTGGCCACGTCTGCTCACGCATCTCGACAGCGGCCATGCGTCGAACCGGGGCCCACATCGCCACTTTCTGGCGATGCCTTTCGAGCCACCCATTTTCATCCCACAATTTTTCTTCGACGATGACGTACTGTGTATTGTGCGTGGGCTGATGGATGACCGGGTTGTCGCTGACCAATGGGGCTGCGATGTGCCTCTGCGCGGATCTGGATATCAGGGGGTTCATGTGGACTATCAGCATCCGCTCTTTCCCGAGGTTCCCGATCTCGCGCTCCCCGCATATGCCCTGGTTGTCAGTTTTGGCTTGGTCCGGATCGCGCGGGAGCACGGCCCCATCGAAATTGCGCCAGGCACCCATCGCATGACGAGAATGGACGCGCTTCGGGCGGTCGAGGCCGGCGAGATTGGTATGCAGGCCGTCCCACTGGAGATCGGCGACGTTCTGATTCGCCATCCGTGGGCGCTGCATCGGGGCACACCCAATACGACTGACGTGCCCCGCGCGCTCGCCACGATCCGCTACGTTCGCCGTTGGTATGCAGACGCCAGCCGCGACGTGGAAGACCTTCCACGCGCGACGTGGGAGTCCCTGACCGCCGAGCAACAAGGCATGATGCGCTTTCCCCAGGCAGGCCGGCATTCTCGGGACGCTTAGCCGGGCCTTAAAGTGATATCAAAGAGGCACCAAACCGTTGGATCCGGAAGAATTGTCGCCTATCATTTCCATGACGTGTGCCTGGAGTCCAGAGGTTTGGGTAACGGTAACTTAATAGAAATGTGTTTAGGAGATGTATGTATGAGAAACACTACGAGACACTGCCCAGCTAGTACTGAATATTTTACGAGTATGTTGTTTATTTTCAATGAATTAGCGCCAGGATGGACTATTCAGCAAGTACCCCCACCCCCGCTGCCTGACTCGGGTGGAAACAATGGAAAGAGCTTTAACTGGGGTCGAAGGTTGAAGAAGACATGGAGGTTCAAAATGAAAGTTTCTCGCGCAGCTCTGATGTTGCTTATGGCCGTTACGTCCCTGTTGGCGTCGGCTGCCGATTATCCCGCTCCTCAAGAGGGAGACTTTGTCCTCAAAGATTTTCAGTTCAAGTCGGGCGAGCGCATGCCTGAGGTCAAACTGCATTACTACACCTTGGGCACTCTGCAGAAAGATTCGAGCGGCAGCTCTCGCAATGCGGTGCTCATCCTGCACAGCACGGGAGGGTCGGCACACCAATTTTTAGTGCCTAATTTTGCCGGCGAGTTGTTTGGTCCCGGCCAACTGCTGGACGCAGCAAAATATTTC
>Ga0210384_10001991_pt1 | contig 25962 bp, 27 predicted proteins | sample IncBWH2MmetaG_FD_160574 | JGI IMG/M metagenome (GOLD analysis project Ga0210384, IMG submission 160574) | Forest soil microbial communities from Barre Woods Harvard Forest LTER site, Petersham, Massachusetts, United States - Inc-BW-H-2-M | ecosystem: Environmental > Terrestrial > Soil >...
CGCATTAATCTATCCGAAGAGATTGCCTTGGGCATGTACTCGGCGCCAGATACCACACTAGAAGAGAGGCTTGATCTGGCAGTAAGGGTAGGCCTTGCCATAGTAACAGAAGGTGTCACAGTAGCACCACTACAGGGAATTGGTGATGTAAAGATAAGGAAGAATCATGATGGTTCCGAGTACCTCTCAATATCATTTGCTGGGCCCATCAGATCTGCCGGTGGAACAGAGGCAGCATCTACAATGCTGATTGCAGACCATGTCAGAAAGATAGCGGGCCTTTCCAAATTCCAGGCAAACTCGTTTGATGATGAGACTGGACGATTTGTAGAGGAACTGAGGCTCTATGAGAGGGAGGCAGGAAACTTTCAGTACCATGTTCCAGACGAGGATGTTGTCACTGTGATATCAAATCTTCCAGTTGAGCTAGACGGCGTTGATACGGATCCCGTAGAAATTGTAAGCCATAGAAACATGACAAGGATAAGCACCAACAGGGTGAGGGGCGGTGCACTTCGAGTCCTAAATGATGGGCTGATTGGCAAGTCAAGGAAGTTACTAAAACTCATCGAGCTATTTGATCTGGACGGCTGGGACTGGCTCAAAAACCTCAAGGGTGCAATCCAAACAGGAGATGAGGACGCCGCATCACACAGGATGAGGGAAGTCATTACTGGCAGGTCTGTCCTTTCCATGCCAAAAAAACTGGGTGGTTTTAGGCTAAGATATGGAAGGGCATGCAACACCGGCTTTTCCTCAGTGGGAATACATCCTGTCATTGCGGAAATTTTGGATCATACCATTGTAGTTGGCACACAGATAAAAATTGACATTCCAGGAAAAGCTTCAACCATTGCTTTTGTAGATTCTCTGGATACACCGATTGTCAGACTAGAGAATGGCAATGTTGTAAAGATCAGGGACACAAATCACGGCATACAGCTCAAACCACAAATAGAAAAGATCCTCCATCTTGGTGACATTCTAATTAGTTATGGCGACTTTTTGGAAAACAATGCAGAGCTTGTCCCAACAGGCTATGTGGAAGAATATTGGGCTGAGGAGTTAAAAGCAAAGCTTGCAAGATATGAACCAAATGATCCGCGCATGCAATTTGTTTTGCAGGTACCGAGTCTAGATGAGGCATTCAGTCTCTGTCTAGACTTTGGTATTCCATTACATCCACATTATCTGTACTATTGGGACCAGCTCACAGTCCAGGAATTTGATCAAATCTTACATCCAAAAAAGGCAGAAGATGACCTGATAATTTACCAAAACAATACCAAAGAAATTCTTGAAAAACTTGGGGTACCCCATGAGGTGGCAGGGGATTCGATTTTGCTAAAAGACTTGGAGGCAAAGATCTTCTTTTATTTGCTCTTTAGAAAAGCAATCAAAGTTGATCCAACAAGGACCGTTCCTCAGATGATAAGTGAGACCTCGAGGATAAAAATTAGAGACAAGTTTTCAACTGCAATTGGTGTCAGAGTCGGCAGGCCAGAAAAAGCTGCAGAAAGAAAGATGAAACCTCCAGTGCACACCCTGTTTCCAGTAGGAAGTAAGGGAGGACCATCACGTGACCTAGTCAAAGCATCAAAGGAGCCCAACTTTTATTGTAATATCAACAACAGAATTTGCAAGAACTGTAACGAATTATCAATTAGCATAGCTTGCCAAAAATGCAAAAACAAGACAACCCCAGTTTTTATCTGTCCAACTTGTCGAGCTGAGCTAGAATCAGACTATTGTGAAAAATGTAAGAGAAAGACATCATCACATGGATACAGGTCATTTCCACTCAAAGAGAGGCTCTACTCTGCACAGGAAAGGACAGGAATTAGAGTGCAGGAGCCATTCAAAGGTGTTAGGGAACTCATAAACCAAGACAGGATAGCAGAGCCCCTAGAAAAAGGACTAATACGCCAAAGTCTTGGCCTTAACGTCTTCAAGGACGGAACCATACGATTTGACGCTACAAATGCACCCCTGACTCATTTCAAACCTGCATGGATTGGAACCAGCCCCGAAAAACTAGTACAGCTTGGATATACACATGACATCAACAAGAAACCCCTTACCAGATCTGACCAGCTAGTAGAGCTTCGAATTCAGGATGTCATCATTCCACATGAGTGTGGACAATATCTGGTACAGACATCAAAGTACCTTGATACGGAACTTGGGAAACTATTTGGTCATCCGCAATTTTACAAAGTAAAGACAACAGATGATCTCATCGGGCATTTGATGATCGGCTTGGCTCCACATACCTCAGTTGGAATTGTGGGGCGAATAATTGGTTACACCAATACACATGTGTGCTATGGTACTCCAGTGTGGCACTCTGCAAAAAGGCGTGATGCCGACGGGGACGCTGATTCCATAATGTTACTGATGGACAGTCTGCTTAATTTTTCAAGACAATTCCTGTCAGACAGAATTGGGGGCCTGATGGATGCGCCACTATTGGTGCAACCTATAGTTATTCCGCAAGAGGTCCAAAGGCAGGCCCACAACTTTGAGGTTGCCAAAGTTTTGCCATTATCATTTTTTGAAGCAACACGAGCAAAAGAAAAGGCAAGCGAGATAAAAGACGTCGAGATCCTAAAATCAAGACTAGAGACTGAAGGACAATTTTATGGATATGGTTTTACACATGGTACCACTACCCTTACTGCCTCGAGATCTAGAAGCGCCTATTCTACACTAGGATCTGTTTTAGAAAAACTTGACATGCAAATCAGAACTGCTGAGATCATCAACGCAGTAGACCCAAGCGAGGTTGTTTCAATGGTCATGACAACCCATCTCTTGCCTGACATCATGGGAAACCTTAGGGCATATTCAGGCCAATCCTTTAGATGCACAACCTGTGGGGCAAGCTACAGGAGGATCCCACTTGCTGCCAAGTGTTTGGAATGCAACAGCAAACTGATCCAGACAATGACACGGCCTTCGGTACAAAAATATCTGAAACTAGCAAAAAGACTGCTTGGCAAATATACAATTGACCCGTACTTGAGAGGAAGAGTGATGTCACTTTTAGATGAGCTGGAGTTGGTCTTTGGAAAAGAGGAGAGCAACCAGTCACTTCTTACGGATTATGCCTAGCGAAGTCTGACGTACTCGTAGGCGCCAAGCTTGCTCTCAAAACAATAATGTACCTTTTGAAAGTCCTTTCTGAATTTCTTCACATCAACTGCTACTTTTTTCTTGTCTTTTTTGTCAGCTACCACTTTTTTGATAAACCTTGCAACCTCCTTCATATCTGACTCGTTCATTCCTAGTCTTGTAAGTTCAGCAACACCCAGTCGTATTCCACCTGGATGAAAATAATTTCTTCCAGCTTTGATGTCTCCTGGTATGAGCTGCCTGTTTACAATTATGTTTGCCTTTTCTAGATCTGCCTCTATTATTCCACCATCACCAAACGAAAGAACATTTACTACAATCTGGTGTGATTTTGTAAATCCTCGTTTTTCTCCAAGAACTCCAAATCCATAAGAGTTTAGAGCTTCTGCTAGTGCCTTTGCGTTCTTTACAACTTGAAGCGCATACTTTTTGCCAAACTCTAGCATCTCTGCAAACGCTATTGCCTTTCCTGCCATGTGATGCAAATGATGGTTACTAGTCATTCCAGGAAACGTTGCCTTTTTGATCTCTTCTCCATATTTTTCAAAGGATACGATCATGCCTCCCTGTGGACCAAACAGAGTCTTGTGAGTACTCATCGTCATTGCATCTGCGCCTTCCCGCAATGGATCTTGAAACTGGCCTCCTGCAATCAACCCTGCAACATGGGCCCCGTCATAATTGACAAACATCTTGTATCCTTTTAGAAAATCAGCAAGCTCCTTGACAGGATGCGGAAACAAAAAGACCGAACCTCCAAACATTGCCATTTTTGGAGTTTTACCTGCCTTGTCAAGCTCTATCACCTTTTCTTTTGTCTTGTCTACATCAATTGACATCTCCTCTGCATCAAATGGATAAAATTCGATATCCAGTCCGTGGACTAGACCCGCAGTTCCCGAGTGTTCTTTTTTGCCATGAGAGATGTGTCCTCCAGAAGGAATTGATGGTGCAAGCATTACATCACCTGGATTTGTAAAAGCAGAATAAATGGAAAGATTGGCAACAACTCCAGAGATTGGCCTTACATCAACAAACTCTGCCTTGAAGAGCTTTTTGCCAAGCTCTATGCACTTGAACTCTACTTTATCAATATAGGTGCAACCTGCATAGACTCGTTCACCGGGCCACCCTTCCGCATATCTATTTGCAAAGTCTGAAATAGTTGCCTCCCTTACGGCAGGGCTTGGGACATTTTCACTTGCAATAAGCGGTATTGAATTTGCAAACCACTCGTTGTGAATTTTGAGCATAGAAAGCACCTCCTTGTAAGATTCTCTAGGCGAGGATTTGGTCATGATCTATGCGATCAATGTTCCTAATTTAAAAACATCGATTAAAATTTTAAAAAAATAGTTTAATTTTTAAAATTGACAGTTTTAGAGGTTTGGTAAAGATATAAAAAGGGAAAATTAGGCTTCAATGAAATATGTCAATGCAAAATTCACAAGGTGGAATTCCAGTTGTTATACTAAAAGACGGTGCCCAGCAGACCAAGGGCCGTGATGCGCAAAAAAATAACATTACCGCTGCAAAACTAATCGCAGAGATAGTTCACACAAGTTTGGGACCAAGAGGAATGGACAAGATGCTTGTTGATTCTCTAGGCGATGTCACAATTACAAATGATGGTGCAACAATTCTAAAAGAAATTGATGTTCAGCACCCTGCAGCAAAAATGCTAGTTGAGATTTCAAAAGCAACAGACAACGAGGTAGGGGATGGAACAACATCAGCTGTGGTTCTTGCAGGAGCATTGCTTGAAAATGCCGAGTCCCTCGTATTACAAGAAGTACACCCAACAATTATTGTAGATGGATACAGAAAAGCTGCAAACAAGACAAGGGAACTTTTGACAAAAATTGCAGACAAGGTATCTCCAACTGACAAAGACATTCTTGACAAAATTGCAAGGACTGCAATGCAAACAAAACTTGTCAGAAAAGACTCTAGCAATCTTTCAGATATTGTAGTAAAATCCGTACTTGCCGTAGCCGAGAAGACAGAAGATGGCTATATCGTTGACATTGATGACATCAAGGTGGAAAAGAAAGCAGGCGGCTCAATAAAGGATACCTATCTTACAAAGGGAATTGTTCTTGATAAAGAGGTAGTTCATAGCGGCATGCCAAAAAAAATAGTCAATGCAAAGATTGCTCTTATCAACTCTGCATTAGAGATTGACAAGACCGAGTTTGATGCAAAGATCAACATATCAAATCCACAACAGATGAAATCATTTTTGGATGAAGAAAACAAGATGATAAAAAACATGGTAGACAAGGTAATCGCATCTGGTGCAAACGTCCTGGTCTGCCAGAAAGGAATTGATGACATTGCGCAACACTATCTTGCAAAGGCAGGCATACTTACAGTAAGAAGGGTAAAGGAAAGTGATCTTGCAAAACTTGCCAAGGCAACAGGTGCAAGAATGGTAACAAATCTTGATGATCTCTTTGAAAAAGACTTGGGATCTGCGGAAAACGTAGAAGAAAGAAAGATAGAGACTGATAGATGGGTCTTCGTTGAAGGATGTAAGCATCCAAAGGCTGTAACCATTCTAGTCAGAGGAGGATCACAAAGAGTTGTCGATGAAGTAGAAAGGTCAATTCATGATGCACTAATGGTTGTAAAAGACGTAATGGAAAACCCACTGATTGTAGCTGGTGGTGGTGCACCGGAAACCTATGCTGCCACAAAGCTTCGAGAATGGGCAAAAACACTTGAAGGGCGTGAACAACTTGCGGTAGAAAAATTTGCAGACTCACTAGAAATAATTCCTCTCACACTTTCTGAAAACGCAGGCATGGATCCAATAGATACCCTGACATCACTACGATCAAAACAACTCAAGGGAAACAAGTGGACTGGAATTGATGTGATGAAAGGTATAGTGGCAAGCATGCATTCAACTGACATCTTTGAGCCCCTTTCTGTGAAGCTTCAGATAGTCTCATCTGCTACTGAAGCAGCATGCATGATCTTAAGAATTGATGATGTGATTGCAATTGCAAAATCCTCAGGTCCTCCGCCGGGAGCAGAAGGAATGGGTGGCATGGGCGGTATGGGTGGTATGCCAGGAATGGGTGGCATGGGCGGTATGGGTGGTATGCCAGGAATGGACATGTAATGTCAATACAAGACACCTAGTTTACTTCATCAAAGGTTTATTTGCCGAATATTATTACAAATTTTTATGCAGCTAGGAGGCTCCAAAATTCTTGCCGGTGCAAAATATGTCTACTTGATAATTTTCTTTGCACTGCTTTCTGGAATGTTTTATCCTGTAATCACACACAGCAATGGAGATAGTGTCGTTGAAGGAGTATTGATCCTCATTGTTGGTCTTGCAGGTGCGGTGTCAGTCTACAAGGCAGGTGTATCTGACAAAAACCAAAAACCATATTTTATTGCAGGCTTTGTGTTGCTGGGTATAGCAGCGGTACTTATCTACGCAGCAGTCGGGAAATTTTAGATATCAAAATATAGATAGAATTCATGCGGATGTGGTCTGATTGAGACCTCGTGGTCATCCTTTCTTTCTAACTCAATAATTTTGTCAAGCACGTCATTTGAAAAGATTGGATTGAGAAACTTTCTATCACTCTCAAGTGAATCAAGCGCCTCCCCAAGTGTAGCTGGCAGAGATTTGATTCCCCTTATATCGCGTTCTTTTTTGCTCATCTTGTAAATATCCTCGTGAACAGGATCACCAGGCTCTATCTTCTTTTTAATCCCATCAAGGCCGGCAGATAACACTGCAGAAAAGACAAGATATGGGTTTGATGAAGGATCAGGGGCCCTGAACTCTAATCTTTTTAATTTTGCATATTTTTCGCCTTTAAAGTGTGCCGGAACTCTAACTATTGCAGACCTGTTGCTTGAACTCCATGCTACGTAAACTGGCGCCTCATACCCTGGAACCAATCTGTGGTACGAGTTTGTTGTTGGTGCAACAATTGCAGCTAAAGCCCTTGCGTGATTTATTATTCCACCGCAAAAGTATCTTGCAGTCTGGCTAATCTCTTCTTTATCATCTTTATCAAAAAATGCATTCTTGTCATCCTTCCAGAGACTCACGTTTGTATGCATCCCAGAACCTGCATCCATGGAAATTGGCTTTGGCATCATGGTTGCAACCTTGCTGTACTTTACTGCAACATTTCTTACAACATACTTGTAGGTTTGCGCGCCATCTGCGGCATTTGTCAAATGATCATACCTGATATCAATCTCACACTGACCAGCAGTGGCAACTTCATGGTGATGGTTATCACACAAGATACCGAAATTTTCATTCAAAATATCAACACACTCGTTTCTGTATTCGGTTAATGTGTCAGAAGGCGTGCTTGGATAGTAGCCCTTTTGCAAGGCCATAGGATATCCCTTTCCTTCTTGGCTCCAAGGCGCTTCTCTTGATTCTATGGAATATGACTGGCCTTTGTATGGTGTCAGGACATCCCATGTGATCTTGTCAAAGACAAAAAACTCTACCTCTGGTCCCCAATGACTATAATCAAACCCCTGGGTCTTGAGATGTTTTTCTGCTCTTTGAGCTATGCCCCTTGGATCTCGCTCAAGGCGGCCCTTGTCCCATCCCCAATAAACATCACAAATCAATCTGGCAGTCTTGCCGTTTACCATCCAAGGAATAATGGAATACGTATTTGGATCTGGTTTGAGCACCATGTCAGAATCATCCACACTTGCAAATCCAACAATTGAGGAGCCGTCAAGCTTTGGTAAACCATCCTGCATCTGTTGAGGAGTAAACAAGCTTGCAGAAATCGTAGTGTGATGGAATCGTCCTAGCAATCCTGTAAACTGTAAATCAATAAATTTTATTTGATCGTGTTTTATCTTGGCAAAAACTTCATCAGCAGAATAGGAAATTAATACTGGCTCTCCACCAATCACTTTATATGGCAATTTGGTTCCTTGATCATAACACAAGGAGTCCATGATTTAAGTATTGTTGGGTGTGCAAATGTCAGAAACAAAAAAAATTGATGTAAATTCATTGTACGCCATCTTACAGCTTGAAATAGAAAATGATACTGTCCAAGAAATTGATTCACATCTTTATTCAAGTATAGGCGAGTTGATTGGTAATCTGAAAAACCAAGGATACGACGGAATAGAATCAAAAATCAAAGACTCGCTTGTAAAGATTATAACAGACATGGTCACACTTCTTCTGAAAATAAGAATTGAAAAGGTAATCAAGACAAAAGATCTTGATTATACAAATTTACTTGACGAAGAAAGATTCATCTTGGATTCCGAAGATGAGTTGCGCCAAAGAAAGGAAACAATTCTTGCAGCTACACTAAACGGCAGATTAAAACTGCTTGAAACGGTGGCAAACAACCACAAGTCACGATCTGTCGTGATACGGTTCCTAAAACCAATAGACCAGATAATAGGCTCTGATCTGCACAAATATGGCCCCTTTGAGGCAGAGGAAGTGGCAACCCTTCCCTTTGAGAACGCGGTTGCCCTCATCAAAAAGAAGATTGCGATAAAAATTAACTGGGAAGACTAGAAATTACACCTGATATTTCTTAAGAATCAATGCATAACGGAATCCACCTTGGTACCTATTTTCTTATAATATTGTATCCTGTTGCAGGGCTTTTTATCATTGAGATGATATCTCGGGCAACAAAAATTCCGTCATGGATAAAACTTGTATCTCAGGCAACAATGTGTGTGGGTTTTGGTATAGTTTATCTTACAATGCAGGTTGCCCACTGGCTTACTGCAGGAGTTTTGTTGGCTCTGGCATTTGCATTATTCTACCAGGCAAAACTTTCTAAACTAAATCCAGAAAGGGCACTATACTAATCACGGAATTTATTTAAAACTTTTTTAAAGATACTTTGGCGCCCGATTCCTTTGTCCCGCTTGACACTATTTTGGCCAAATCTTTTTGCTCTTATTTGATGCAGCCTAACACATCTGTGGGCCTCTGGCAATCTGTGATCTGAGCAGAATTTGTCTTTACAGTAATTGCACTCAAAAGGCAAGTTCTGCCTTTCTCCACAATAAACACAGTCAAACTCTTCCATAGAATATTTTAGAATTTACACTAAATTAACGTTAAGGAACAAAGTTCATTTGTTTATACAACCAGATCAACAAAACATATTTACACGATATGTCGTGAATAAAAAACAGATTTTCATATGTTAAAAGACAAAGTTGCTGTAGTCACTGGTGCAAGTAGCGGCATAGGTCGTGCTACTGCCATATCCCTTGCAAAGGCAGGAGCAAAGGTGGCAATTGCTGCAAGAAGAACCCAAAAATTAGAGGAACTGCAAAAAGAGATTACAAAGATTGGTACTGAATGCATCGTTGTGCCATGTGATGTAACAAAACGCAAGGACTGTCAAGCTCTAATTGATGCTGCAATAAAAAAATGGAATCACATTGACATTTTAATTAACAATGCTGGTATAATGCCTCTGAGTTTTGTTAAGAACCTAAAGGTTGACGAGTGGGAACAAATGGTTGATGTCAATATCAAAGGCGTGCTCTTTTGCACTGCCTCTGTAATTCCTCACATGATAAACCAAAACTCTGGTCACATTGTAAACATATCATCAATTGCAGGCCGAGTTGTATTTGCATCAGGCAGTGTTTACTGTGCAACGAAATATGCGGTAAGAGCTTTTAGTGAAGGATTACGACAGGAACTGAGCACAAGAAACAAAATTAGAGTTACAACAATTGAACCAGGCATTGTGGCAACTGAGCTTACCAATACTATAACAGACAAATCACTGGAATCATTTGTAAAACATTCAAAGGAGATTGAAGCGCTGCAAGCAGAAGACATTGCAAGCTCGATAATGTTTGCACTAGAGGCTCCGCAACGCATGAACGTAAATGAAATTACGGTAAGACCGACTGCACAAGAACGATAGGTGTTAGGCAATAAGACCAACAACCATTCTGATTCTAGGTGGAGGATTTGGCGGTCTTGCTGCTGCAAATGAGCTAAGACAAAACCTTCCATCAGAAATAAAAATTACCATAATTGACAAAAAAGACTATTTCATGATGGACCTCGTAAAGCTCTGGATAATTAATGGGACAAGGGAATTTGAATACTCTAAAAGGCCGCTAAAAACAATAACAAAAAAGGGAATTGGTTTTATCAACGATGAAATCATCAAGATAGATCCAAAAAGCAAGACCGTTGCAACAAAAACAGAAGAGTTGCAATATGATTACTTGATAATTGCACTAGGAGTAGAGCTTGCACCAGAACAAATCCCGGGTCTGTCAAATAATGGGCTAGTACTGTATGAACTAAAAGACACCCCAAAGATTCGTGATGCGATAAAGAGAATGAAGTCAGGAAAGATTGCTATATCAATAATGGGCATTCCTTACAAATGCCCGCCTGCTCCCTATGAGGCAGCTCTTCTCATTAGATCAATGTTAAAAGACACAGGTGCAAGCGATTCTGTAAAAATTGATTTTTACAGCCCCACCCCTATTACACTTCCAGCAGGTGGTCCTCAGGTAAGTGAAGAACTCTTGCAACTTTTAAAATCAAAAAACATAGAGTTCCATGGTTCACACAAGACAATTTCAGTTGGGCCAAAGACACTAAAATTTGAAGAATCTGTGGCAGGCTTTGATCTTCTTATTGCAGTTCCACCACATACAGTTCCGCAAGTAATAGTTGAAGCAGGCCTTGTAGAAAAAGGAAAATTCATTGCAGTTGACAGGACCTGTAAAACTAGCTTTGAAAATGTCTACGCAATAGGAGACGTAAATCAAATCATGGTAACAGACAAGATTGCTGTGCCAAAGGCGGGAATCTTTGCAGAAGGGCAGGGTGTTATTGTAGCCAAAAACATTATTTCAAAAATAAAAAGCGAGCAAGAAAAAGAGACCTTTGATGGCAAGGGAGGCTGCTTTGTTGAGGTTGGCAAGAAAGTTGCCGGTTACCTTCAAGTTGACATGTTTGCTACTCCAAACCCTGTAACCTTACTTCAGCAACCATCCGAAGAACACTTTGTGGACAAGGAAAAATTTGAAAGAGACAGACTGGCAAAGTGGCTGTGATATTTTAAACTGTATGTACAAATTTTCTGTAGATGAAAGCAACCATACCTGAACCAACAAAGGTTGTAGTCCAGTATAACCAGAGATCATTGAGATAACCAGACACAAGAGCTGGTGCCAAGGAACGAGCTGGATTCATTGATGCACCTGAGATAAATGACAAAAAGAAGATATCCAGTCCTATCATAGTACCAATAGCAATCCCACCAAATCCTTTCAATCCCTTTGTATGAACAACCATAATGATCACTGCCATCAATAATGCCGTGGTTAGAATCTCAACACCAAATATGAGAGAAATTGGAAAATGATAATCTGGTGCGTTTGCCCCAAGATTTGCCTCCGTACCTATCACATACTTTACAAAGACACTTGCTAACAGTGCACCAATTATCTCTGCTGCAAAATATAGTGGCAGGAGATTTTTTGGCGTGTGTCTTGTAACAAGAAAACCCACAGTTACTGCGGGATTGAAGTGCGCCATGGATACTTTGCCAAATGCATAAACCATCAAAGCAACTGCAACAGCAGGTGCCAAAGCTACAAACCAGAGGCCAAATGTACCAGCATATTTTGCATCCAAAACTACCGAGCCTGTTGCAAGTACAACTACAACAAACGTTCCAATTATTTCAGAAAAGAACTTTTTTTGATTTGAGGATAGACTTTTTAGCCTAGAGGTTTGTGACAAGCTCCCTTACCTTTGATTTTATTTCATCTCTGATTTGTCTGACCTGCTCTATTGACTTACCTTTTGGATCTGCGATATTCCAATCTATGATATCGTTTACAAACAGTGCAGGACAGGATTTCTTGTCCATGCATCCCATGTTTACAACCTTGGCAGATTCTTTTATCATTGCATCAGAGAGAATCTTTGGTTTTTGTTTGCTAATGTCTATTCCAACTTCTTTCATGACTTGAATAACTAGTGGATTGATCTCGTTGACTGGCTTTGTTCCAGCACTTGTTGGCAGAAATTCTTGCGACGCAAGTTTTCTGAAGAAACCTTCTGCCATCTGGCTTCTGCCGGCATTTTCAACGCAGACAAAAAGAACCTTCTTTGTGTTTGGCATGTAATCTTTATATAAATCCATATTTATATAAAGATTAATTGATATGAAAGGTTTGACTTTGCTTAGGTGCATCTGTGATGAGACACGCTTTAGCATCCTTGAATTGCTTCAAAAGAACAAGGAACTTTGCGTCAATGACATTGTATCCAAACTAAAAAAAGACCAACCGCTAATTTCTCATCATCTCAAAGCCTTGAAGCAATGTAACATAATACATTCGCGGGGAAATGGAAAAATGACAATGTATTCTATTTCCAATAAAGATACGGCAAAACTGATTGACAACATTACAAGAGCTGGAGAAAAGATCGCCACCATTTGTAGTGACCCGGCATGTTGTTGATCTTACAATAATCTTTTTGATTTTACCAAATCCCACGATTTAATAATTTCACCATTGTCAGCAAACCTGAGGGGGCCGTAGTCTAGCTTGGTCATGATGCTAGCCTGGGGTGCTAGAGGTCGCCGGTTCAAGTCCGGCCGGCCCCACTACATTCATGTTTGTCGTAAAGATTAGGATCGTATTTACCGGAAACATGTGAAATACCAAAGGAATATTTGAGGAAATGTACAATTGTTCTTCCAGTGTTTTTTTATTTTGTAATCCTGTTAATGGTTTAAGTTTCGCAAGTAAGTGATCTATATCAAAAGCATGACTCTTCAAAAAAGAATTTGGAGGGTAGAAGTGATTGCATACTCATTTGGTAATCAGTCAACTCATATACTCTCAATTGATGCTACAACTTGGAGCCTGATCTTATTTTAATTGCATATCAGCTCGCACAATGGATAGGAAATTTTCCAAAATCTTGCATTCATCCAATTTTATCAAATTTTTCCAGACTCTTCCACAAATACCAAGTTGCCACACTTCGATAGGGTTTCCACCTCTTACCAATATCCTCTACTTCTTTTGGTTTTGGTAATTCTGAAAGAGAAAATGCCAACTGTACACCCTTTCTCAAACCGAGATCTCCTGTAGGTAGAACATCTAACCTTCCAAGTGAAAATATCAAAAACATCTCGGCAGTCCACCTGCCTATCCCTTTTACTTGGGTTAGATGCTCAATTACCTCATCATCGGTCATCTTGGACAAAGATCTCATCTTTAATTTTTCATCCTCGATTTTTTGCGCCAAGTCCTTGAGGTATTCAACCTTCATACCTGACAAACCAACAGACCGTAGCTTGACATTCTTTGTATCCAGTATCTGTCTAGATGTGGGAAATTTTGGATACAGCTTTTTGAATCTTGCAAATATTGCTTCTGCGGCTGCACCTGCAAGCTGCTGAGATATGATTGATTCAACCAAAACTGCAAAGTGATTGTTTCTTTTTTTGATCTGGTAATTCCCTACACGTTTGATAATTTTTGCAAGGTTTGGATCCCGTTTTAGGAATCCAACCGCCTTGTGATTTTCCATACTAGCTTGGCTCTGGGTGTATAGTAATTACGGCATTTTTAATTTGGTTTTTTATCTTAAACTCAATCTCAGATACAATATCATGCACTCTTTCAACTGATAGATTTCCATCAAAAGAACAATCGATATCTATCTTGAAGATGTCTTGAAGCTGAAATGTTATGACTCTGCCAATTTTTTTTACTGCTGGATATTCCTTGATTGTTTTTGTAATTTGTTCCTCAATTGATAGATCCTCAACAGGCAAACTCTTTGGGATTGCGACATAGGGTTCAAGATGAATTGTGATATGATTGATGTTAGGTACTGCATTTCGGATCTGGGTCTCTATCTCGTCTGAAATTTTATGGGCCTCTTCAAGATGCATATTTTTCTCTACCATGACATGCAAGCTTATGAAGAGACCCTCATCTGAAGTTGTAGAATTTACATTGTGTATTCCTTTGACTCCCTTTACTTCGGAAGCTACATGGTTTACCTTGTAATCAATTGGCACATCCTTCCATGTTGGCTCAAAATGAACCGTGACGTTAGAGTTTGCAATCGAACTTTTGATATTTTTTTCTACATCGCTGCTTATCTTGTGCGCCTCTTCAAAGCTTGCAGCACCACTCATTGATATTTTTACGTCAGCAAAAATCTCATTGCCTGATCTGCGCATCTGGACAGACTCTGTATTCATTACACCATCTGTCTTGTTGACAATATCTTGTACCTGCCTTACCATTCCAGCAGGAATTGCATCAGTCAACTCTAGAGCCGTTTTGTGAATGAGCTTTATGCTTAGTGCTGCAAGAAACACACCCAAAATTAATGCCGCGATATAATCTCCCTGGTAATACCCCATTGTTACAAACAAGATTCCAACAAGTGCAACCGAGGTAGAGCCCATATCCATAAATGCATGGTAAAAGTCAACCCGCAAAGTAGAGCCCTCTGTTTTTTTCAGGGCCTTTCTTAGAATACCCATTCTAAAGACATCAGAGCATAGTGTGTATACTGCCGCTCCAATTGCCATTATTCCCGGTACTACAGTTGGAGGCGGGCCCTGCATTCTCAAAATAGATTCGTAAACAAAAAAGACTGCTACAAGAAGAATAATTATTGCGCCGCTAAAACTTCCCATCGTCTCAATCTTGCCGTGGCCATAGGTATGCTCAGGGTCTGGCGGTTTTGCAGCCCACCTTGCTGCAACAAGCAAGATGGCAGTAACAATAGAATCCAAGACGGCATGAACGCTGTCTGTAACTAGTGCAAGACTGTTTGAAAATACTCCTATGGTAATCTCTACTACAAATGCTGAAATTATTACAGCAAGGGAAAGCCTCAGAGTATTTGTTTTAAGATTTTGTAGGCTCATGCTTGCAATCCCAATACCTGCAGCACGTCCTCAAAGTTTTTGCGTGACTGGTCATTTTTGTAATTTCGTAATGACAAGATCAGTTTTTTCCTATTGGGCTCTTTGATTATTTTTTTTACAAGATTGGCAATGCCAGAACCAATGAAGATGCTCTGGGTTGCTGACGTGACATTTGAGGTCCTCCTGTTTACACTGGCACTCTCAAAATCAATTATGCTGACTTTGCTGCCAATGATAACATGTTTGTGAAGGTGACTTAGCTCTCCATGATCAAGACGAATTTTATCCAGGGTATAACAATCTTCAAGAACTTTTCTTATCATATCTCGAAGCTTTGCAGCGCTACCTCTTCCCTTCAAATCCCGTATCCAATCGAATATTTTTTTGCCTTCCAGGTACTCCATTATTATGAAATTTTTGCTACTATCTAACAGCTTTGGACCAACATCTACTTCGTTTGCTAGCCTTAGAAGTTTTGCTTCGGCTCCCATCTCAGACCTGCTAGAATCAATTCTGCGAATCTTGAGGGCTACTTTACTTTTTCCTTGGTTTGATAGGACAACTACACCAACATAGCCCTTGCCTAAAACAGGCAAGTTGTTTAGTGTAGTTGAACCTGTAAATGAGAAGCTCCTGATTCCAAGCTTTTTGAGCTCTGCTACACGCTTTGAGAGTTCATTTTTGGTTGCTTTGGGATAACCTAGAATCAAAGAATATGGTTCTTTGATAATCTTTCTAAGGGGAACTAAAGAAGAGTCCATCGGTAGTGGTAAGCTCTGTCAGGGCCTTTTTAATGGATTTGCTTGCAGCTTGCTTTCCATCTGATATCCTAAATCCACGTTTGATATCAGATACCAGACCACTTGGTACGCCAGAGCTTGGAAGATTTTTTTTCAACAGATGTTTTAAAAAAAGTTTGGCATCATGGAATGGTCTATTCTGTAGGGATAAAATTTTTCCAGACTCGTCAACCCATAGTAATTTATTTTTGGAATTTTTTGCAATATAACTTTCTGATTCTTTTTTTCTTAAAACTTCGGGTCCTTTTTTTATCATAAACTTTTCAATTTTTGGCAGACGTAAAAAGAAGATCATTGCAGCTTCTGATTTTTCATCAGTGACAGAAGACTTGCGTATCACGTCATAGCCTGCAAGCTCAAGCTGACCTGAAACGGCTGTTGTTGCCCGCTTTAGCTGGCCCCAAATTATATCAGGACTGCGAGCCTTGTAATTGAATTTTATAATTATGGTATGGTCAAGGTTTTGCCTGTTTGGTTTTAATGTTCTTGGTTTGAAAAATGACAAGGATGGTTTTTTCAAAAATGATCTTGCTGCCAAAACAAACTTGCCCACACTTTCTGCTGCAATTGCAGTTCCAAGGTTTCTGTTGCTATCTATTGGATCTATTATTACAAGCGGAGTATCAAATTTCTTTGCTGGGTTTCCTATTATTTGGTTTGTCACAAAATTTGACGCAGCTTCAAGCACCCCATGAAAACTTCCATAATGTAATATCAAAACCTCAGCTACATAACCGCCAAAGCCCTCCTTTGCTATCTCTGCGCCATAGATGCCAATTGCAGTTAGGAATTTTTTCAAGAGCCTTACCTCGTCTTTTTTTGCCTGGTCTAGTGATTCTAAAATGAACTTTGTGTGAAACGAGGACCTGTCCGCAGCACTCTTCCACTGACCTGCTTCTACATCATAGCATGGCACCACATTGACCAAAGTGCCTTGTACTGACGCCTCTACGTATGGATGGTCTGAATATCTTACATAGGGCTTGAATTTTTTTAGGGCGTCAAAACCGATTTTTTTGCCAACTGTTTCAAACGTCTTCTCACCTGTCTCCTTTTTTAGCTTGATAAAAATGTCCAAGTCTACCTCGCCTTGAAGCCAGGTTCCCTTTGCATAAGAGCCTCCAAGCTCTACTGATACCACGTCGGGAAATTTTGCAGCCTGCTCTTTTACTAATTTTAAAGAATATTCTGCCAGTCTTTTCATCGTATCTTGTTCTTTTGGTGTGGGTATGGTGAATTTTTTTACCTGATCTAAAATTTTCATTATCTTGCTTTTACCACCTGTAAATCAGAGTATATAGGCCCACTTGGTGTTAAGATACTTTTCTTAAACTTTATCTCAGAAATGGTATCATGACCTAACTGATCAGTCTTTAATCTGTCCAATTCCTTTGTAATGTCAATCTTGTTTTTGATTCTAAGTATAGTCAGATGAGGCCTGAATGGCTTGTCACTTTTGAATCCTAGTGGAGTTAGCTTTTCTTCTACTTGGATTGCAAGCTTGATTAAATTTTGTGACGCGATATCATCCACACCAATCCAGACAACACGCGGGAATCTGGGATTTGGGAAGGCGCCAACTCCACTAAAATTTACTTTGATTGGACCAAATGTAATTGACTGCAGTGCCTCCATTACTTTTGAGGCAACATCCTCTGCTATCTCACCCAAAAAAAGTAATGTAAAGTGCATGTTTTCTTTGCTTACTGGCTTTGCCTTTATCTTCAGATCTGATTGCAGCTTTGCAATAGAACCGAGGACCTCCTCATTTTGAATTTCTGCAGCTACAAAAGTTCGCATCACAAGTTTTTTGACAATCTGTTTATAATGAATTTCGGTAGCTTCATAGACTAGAAATTCTCAAGCTAGCTCTAGTGGAAAAGCTTATTGTCTGCCTTACTGGGATGCCAGGAGCTGGCAAATCTACCATAGCAGACGCTCTAAAATCAAAAGGATTTGAAAAGATAACAATGGGGGACGCCGTACGGGCAGAAGCTGTACGAAGAAAGATCGAACCTACGGGGGCAAACCTAGGCAAGCTGATGCTTGAGATTAGGGAAAAAAACGGGCCTGGCGCGGTTGCAGAGTTGATTAAAGACCAGATTGCAAACTCAAAGTCCGATGTTATCTTAATTGATGGTGTGCGCTCCATTGCCGAAGTTGAGGTGCTAAAAAAATTTGGGACAGTAAAGATCCTTGCGGTTCATGCATCTGGCGATACTAGATTTGGATATCTAACTCACCGCAAAAGAAGAGACGATCCAGAAAACCGTGAGGAATTTGTTGTCCGTGATTCAAGAGAAATTAAAGTTGGTATGAGCGAGTCAATCGCACTTGCAGACGAAACCATATCAAACAACAATTTTACAATTCCACAACTTGTTGATTCTGCTTATGATATCATAAAAGGTTGGATAAAGTGAAGATTCCGGATGTTACCTGCAAGATAGAGGCATATGCACCTGTAAAACCCTCAGAAGATCCTGAAAAGGTTCGGCTGGCTGTATCACATGTACTCTTGGATTCTAATTTCAAGTATGAAGACGGCAGCATCAAGGCAAGCTCAAAAGATCTCCAGTCACTAGCAAAAATTTACGATACCATAAGAGCTCGCAGGGTCACAAAAGCATACAGGCGTCAGATGAGATTTAACACACGCGGCGACACCACATGGTTTTATCTAAACAAGCAGGCCGCATATGTTGATGTGATAGCGATATGCGAAGAGGCAGAAGAATCACCACTAGGACCAATAAAAATAATTTTGCATTCAACTGAGATTCAAAAAGTAATAGACTGGCTTGTTCCGGAATTTACTGGAGAGAATTTCAAATGAGCTCTGACATGCTGGAAAGAGAAAAGCAGAAACTTACCCCCCAATCTGGGTTTAATCTTGTTGGCATTGACCCGTTTGCTTCTGCAGGAGACAAGCTCTATCTTGTAGAACATTTTGAAAAATACCAAGAGGCACTACAAGCAAAAAAGGAAAAAGACAATCCTGATGAATATTTGATTTTGTATCCTGGCGCATCATAAGTTCTTGCAAAAACTTGCTTTACTTTGCCCTTTACGTGGTTTGGCTATTCATTTTTTATGGCCCGATAAATATTTTTGATTGCCTCATCGCTTGGTTTGGTTCTTTCTAACTTGACACGATCAATTCCAAAAGCCTCGATTACTTGCCACATATCCTCTATCGAGATGTCTTTACTTTTTAATTCTGACAACAAAGCCCATACTAATAGAATCTTAGATATGAATTGGCATGTAACATCAGGTTACACTTTTTGTAATTAGACAAGAAATTATTGAAATCATACTAAGAATCAAAATGATGCAAAGTGCTTACAAATGAAGATATTTGTTTCCAACATTTGAAATAGTTGAGATTTAGCTGCTCACTGATAGGTATTGGGGGGACTTGCATTTGATACATCCAAGAGAATATTCTTGGCACCAAGTTGTATTAAAGACCAGAGAAAACTAGATCACTTGCTAAAGGTTCTTGAGGGCTACAAAGTGCCACAAAATAAAATAATCAAAGGGATAGACATGGATATTTTATCCTCAGATGATTATCTGATTCGTTGCATGGGTGACGAAACACAATTATTTAAAATACAATTAACTCTACCGTTTGGATATACTACAATACTGATTGGAAATCTAGAACATTAATCAATAACTTGGTTCCACAAAGAGCTAAAAGTTTGATTTAGCTTCAAAAAAATCTTGAAAACGTAATCTGCAAATCTATACCAACTCTTAAATATTATTTCCATAGTTGGGAATTTATCAAATCATGAAAGAAGACAAATCATTTACATTTAGGCTTCCTTTGGATCTAGCAAGATCCCTTGAATCAGAGTGTAAGGAGGAACATACAAGTTTAAACAGCAAAATTCATCAAATTCTTAAATTCTATTACACTTGGCAAAAGCCTGTGAAAGGTGTGCCACTGATGCCTGTAAACAAGACTTTTCACAAAAAGACATTGGCAAAGATTTCCGAAAAAGAAATATCCGAAATTGCCTCAGAGATAATCCCGCAAGTGCTGAAAAATATTATAGCCTTTAGAGGAAAAAGATTCAATTTTGAGAGCCTATCAGAGCAGATTGAGGAATATTTCAAGGTCTGCCAGTTTAATTACGTGCATTCTGTAGAGGATGGAGATCACAAATATGTGGTCGTCCACAACATGGGTAAAAATTTCAGTTCATATCTTAAATCTTCAATGGTTCCAAGCTTCAATGAATTAGGCCACAAATTGGCAGATGTAGATATGACTGATAGCACCTATTCCTTTAAAATAAAGAATTCAAGATCTGAAAGTTAATTGACAGAAAAATCAGACACAGTTCAATCTTTGAAATAATTCAAAAGTTTTCTCTGGATAGATTCAAAACTTTTTAGTTCTCTACTAAAGCAAACTGCTGTCAAAAAATAAAATCTACTAAAAATTTAGCTAAACCATCTTCACAACAAATCAATTAAAATAGTTTTCTAATATAGATTTCTAAAATCATAATTGATTCCAACTTTGGAAATAGTTAAAACCTATTAGTTAAATGGAATTACGGTGGGACTGCATAAAGACGACATACTAGCATTTATGACCTGTGTAGAAATAGTTCTGATGCGGAAAGGTAACACCAATTATAACTTGGTAATGGCAAAACTTCGCTCTCTTTATGATTGTGAACTGATTGATTGTTTTGATCACCCAGAATATCTGAAAACCGTGCTAAAAGAGGTGTACAAGGGTGATTACAACTCCATTTTAGATGGTATCAGATCAGAATTAACTGTTCTAGTGGATGTTAAAGATGCAGAAGCAAAATTTTTTAAAAGTATGGAAAGTTAGGGGACCATTCATTACACTCCGAGTTACGCGATCTTTTTTTGATCTTCTGTAGCTTTTAAAAACGTAGAAACCCTACATAGTCCGTATATAGAACCTCCGTGTATTACTTTTGGGATGGGCGTTTGGTAACACGTGGTGACATTGATACTTTTGAGGTAGATAATATAACAAGAAAATTCTTTCTAGTGAATTACGGTTCTGTTGAAATCGTAAACAAAATTTTGCGAGATGACATTTGGGTTGTGAAAGTTCTTGTGACTTCGTTTGGTAAAGAGTCAAGTAGGACGCTTTCAATCGAATCCAAAACTGGCAGAATTATCAATTGTGAATAAACCCAGAAACTTATCGCGAAGAAAAATTAGATACTTTTCAACGCTTGTAAACTCTGTCATCTTACCAGAACTTGTCATCATTTTGATACAATTGAGAGAAGCTCAGGCAGGGCCTTGGCAGATGGCAACCTAATGGATAGATCCATGCTTTCAGACATTGGGGTTTCTTCAGGGTTTACCTCAACTAGGGTAGCTCCGTTTTGCCTTGCGTATAACGGCAACATGTTTGCAGGCGATACAGCAAGCGAGGTACCAACTACAAACATTAGGTTGCACGAGTTTGCATGAATCATTGCCTCAGACCAAACTTTTTGCGGCAGTGCCTCGCCAAACCAGACCACATCAGGCCTTAACATGTTTCCGCACTTGCAACGCGGAGGAAGCTCTTGAAAAGTTCCTGTAATCTTTTCTTTAAAATCACAGACAGTACACTTTATTGTAATGATGCTGCCGTGCAACTCGTAGACATGGTTGCTTCCTGCTCTTTGGTGCAGGCCATCAATGTTTTGAGTAAGCACGCGAACCTGCTTGTATTTTTGCAGATCTGCTATGGTGACATGACCTGCATTTGGCTGGGCAGCAAGGATGTTTTTTCTTCGCTCCTCATACCACTCCCAAACCAGCTTTGGATTTTCGTAAAACGCATCAATTGTTGCCAATTGCATTGCGTCATATTTTCTCCACAGACCGTCTTTTCCCCTAAAGGTTGGGATGCCACTTTCTTGTGATATTCCTGCGCCAGTAACAAAGACAATCTTTTCTGCTTTTTTTAGTTTGTCAGCTATTGGCTCAAACATCTCATTTTATCTCTATTTCTAAAAGATCCTTTGCTGCCACTACTGAACCATGGATGGTTTGAGCTTCTTTTACCAGAATCTCTGCATCGTCATATCTTGCAGAAAAATGTGTCAGGACAAGATTTGATACGCCAGCTTTTTTTGCAAGCTCGGCTGCTTCTTTTGCTGTAGAGTGGTAATTTTCTTTTGCCTTGTCTTTTAGCTCATCTGAATATGTGGAATCAAATATTATATAATCAGAATCTTTGAAAAATCCTTCAAGCTTTTTTGTCGGCCTTGTGTCCCCTGATATTCCAATCTTTCTTCCAGGTCGTTTTTGTCCCATCACATCTGACGGCTTTATTGTCTTGTTTGAAACATTTACTTCTTTTCCTCTCTGAAGCTCATGCCAGAGCTTGCCTTCTGGAACTCCTAGTGATTTTGCTTTTTCAGGATAGAACCTCCCTGGCCTGTCTTTTTCAGAAAACAGATAGGAAAATGCTGGGATAGAGTGCTCTGCCTCACAGCAATGAATTGTATAGGATTCGTCATCAAAGACCATTCCCTCTTTTATCATCATTATTCTAACAGGAAACGTTAGGCCAAAGTTTAGCACCTTGAGATTTGCTGCCATAAAATCCTCTATACCCTGTGGACCGTAGATATCCATTGACTCTGTTCTGTTTTGCAAAGACATTGTTTGTAGTAATCCTAAAATCCCAACAACATGGTCACCATGCAGATGTGTCACAAAGATCTTCATCTTTTTGTTCCATCCTATCTTTGATTTTAGAAAAGATACTTGTGCTCCTTCTCCTGCATCAAACATCAATACTTCCTTCTCCAAGACTAGGCAGATGCATGTCATGCCCCTGTTTTCTGTTGGCTGTGCTGCTGATGTTCCCAAAAATACTAGTTTCATTTTGTTATGATCACCCTAGTCAAACTCTTGTGCCTGTAGATATCATATCTTTTTGTTGGGTTTAATTCTATCTGGTCTACCGTACCCTTTTTGTACATGATGGCAATCTTTTTTTTCTTTGGCAATATGGAAACAAAATCTTGGACGAGTTTTTTTGGGGACTGCGATGACTTTGATGCATTGCCATATGGCAGGTCGGTGACAATCCCATCTACTTGGTCTTTTATTTTTTGTATATGCTCGTAACTTGAATTGATTATTTTTGAATCAAATCCGTTTGAGGAGAGGTTCTTTTTTGCAATATTGCACATCTTTTTGTCAAAATCAATTCCAATGGAGTGTATCCCCATTGATTCTGCTTCAAGTAAGATGGTTCCAGAGCCGCAGAATGGATCACACAAGATTTCTTTTTCATTTAACCCTGACAGATTCACCATTGCGCGGCTTAGCTTCCAGTGAAGCTCAGACGAGGACTTTATCACTTTGTTTGGCCTTGGAGGCTCTGTTGTTCTGGTAGTATAACCAAGGTAGCTTTGCGAGTCTGTAAAGATGAGATAGACTACAAGTGATGGATTTGAGAGAGATACCTTTGCCTTTGATGTCTGTTTTATTGCAGCACCTGTTGTCTTTTCTATCTCGGAGAGATCCAGTTTTTTTGATGTAAGATTGATTGCCCTGCATGCAAATGTATCCGGTTTGTGCATTAGGGACAGGTCAGCTTCTGAGAACAGATCAGAAAATGTGCTTGCTATCTTTCCTGCAGTTCTCACAAAAGTTGCTCTCGAAGTTATCTTGTTCCAGGGAATGGTAGAGTTTGTTATTACCAGTCTTGTGTCTGTCTTGAAAGATGTTTTGGAATCATAGCTTTTGGATATTGAAATAACTTCGTCTTGTGCTAGCTCGACATTTTCTCCAGAGACTATGAAAAAGCTTTGCGGCATTATGTGATTGCCTTTGATATGATAGGGGATACATCAACTAGTGCAGTCTTGCCAGGAATTGTATTTGTGGATATGATCTTTGATACTCCAGCTTTTCTTATTCTTTTTTCCGCATCTCCAATTAGTAATGCATGTGTGCAGGCTGCATAGATGTTTCTGCACTTTTGTTTTTTTAGAAACTCGGCTGCCTTTACTATGCTGCCTCCAGTGCTTATCATGTCATCAACTAGAATCACATCTCTTCCCTGAACTTCGTTATGATTTTTTGATCTGATCACTACAACTCCCGTCTTTCTGTTCCTGTATTTTTTTAGTGCAATAAATTTTGTACCTAGTTGATTTGCAAAGTCTCTTGCTCTTGCAATGCCTCCAAGATCGGGAGATACTACCAGAGGATCTTTTAGATTTAATTTTTTGAAATATCTTACCAGTTCCGGTATGGCAGAAACATTTCTTGCAGTAATTTTAAAATGATTTAGCGCCATCTTGCTGTGAATGTCAACTATTATGATCTTGGTTGCCCCTGCAGATTTGAACATTTTTCCAACAAGCGACATGGTAATTATTTCTCCTGGAAGAAATTCCTTGTCTTGTCTTGCATATCCAAGATATGGAATTACGGCAATGACTTGGGACGAGTATTTTTTTGCCTTGGATACTAGTGCTAGTGCCTGGATTAGGTTGGAATCTACTGGAGGGTAGGTAGATTGGACCACTATTATCGTTCCAGTTGGTTTTTCGTTTATTGTAATCTTGCTTTCGCCATCTGGGAAAATTCGTAATTCAGATTTGATGTATCTTGCCCCAAGCTTGGTTGCTATCTTTCTTGCCAAGTCTTCTGAAGCCTTTCCACCTATTACTGAAAAATTAGCCAACAAACTCATCGAGCTTGGTGTCATTCTTAAGTTTTGAGGATTTGCTACTATGATTCTAGAATATCTTTAGGTTACCTTCAGAACTTTGGTTGGCGAATCATTTGAAGCATACAGAGAGTCTCCTGCAAAGTGAGCTTGAATGTTGTATGATCCTGCAGCAGGTGCCGTCAAATTACTTACGCTGAATTTCCCAGTAGAGTCTGTCACTGCACTTGGAATAACTATTGGAGAGGTTGCACTAAATGTTACAGTCTTGGATTGCAAGAATAGACCAGTAGTGGAATCCTTGAGCTTTCCATCAATGCTGTACTTGCTTCCATGTGTTACCGAAGATGGGACATTCAAACTCCAAAAGACGGTCTTGTGAATCAGTGTGTTGTATGTCTTTACAGCCGAATCTGTACTATGATACTGAGAGTCCCCTGCAAAGTGCGCCTGGACTGTCAGTCCATTTGTAACTGTGTTTGGTGCAGCTCCTGAAGAAGAGTAAAATCCATTAGGGTCAGTGACTGCATTTGGGAAACTGACTGCACCTGTACCGTTAAATGTAATTGTCTTGCCTGCAAGACCTGCTCCACTTGAACTGGTTAGCTTTCCTGAAATAGTTATGGTCTTGCCCCAAGGTACATTAGAAATAGGATTTATGGACAATGTAGTTGTAGTGGTAACTGTGTTCGTAGTCTGCATTAATGTAGATGATGTACTGCTAGCATCGTGAGTGTCACCTGAATATGATGCTGTAACACTATGAGTTCCTGCTGAAAGTGAATAAGTGCTCCAGGAAACTTTGCCGCCTACCAGTGCACCAGTATCCTGAGCCGTGCCGTCAATTGTAAAGGTCACGGTACCGGTTGCATTACTTGGAGATACGGTAGCTGTAAATGTTACTGACGTGCCAAATGTCGACGGATTTGACGATGATATAAGAGTTGTAGTAGTGATGATGACCTTGGTCACGGTCTGCGTTGATGTAGGTGATGTACTGCTAACATCGTTAGTGTCACCTGAATATGTTGCCATAATACTATGAGTTCCAACTGATAATGAAGAAGTGCTGTAGGAAGCTTTGCCGCTAGATAGTGGAACAGGTGACTGTGCGGTTCCGTCGATTGTAAATGTCACGGTACCCGTTGCAGTGCTTGGGGATACAGTAGCAGTGAAGTTGACTTGTTGACTAAATCTTGACGGGTTGGGTGATGATGAAAGAGTTGTAACAGTGATAGCTTTGTTCACGGTCTGTGTTAACACAGATGACGTACTGTTTCCATTGTTAGTGTCACCTGAATATGTTGCCATAATACTATGAGTTCCAACTGATAATGAAGAAGTGCTGTAGGAAGCTTTGCCGCTAGATAGTGGAACAGGTGACTGT